>OGSS01001824.1_pt1 | contig 11804 bp, 13 predicted proteins | sample 1553591 | NCBI WGS metagenome assembly OGSS01 (sample SAMEA2580061, study PRJEB22360) | human gut metagenome | biome: human gut; feature: human-associated habitat; material: faeces | place: Denmark | collected 2008/2010
AAGCCTCCGTCCATTGTGTCCGGACCATCCGATCCCCGAAGGCTATTTCCGCTAGTTCCCGCTCCCTCCGTTTCTCCCGGGTTCGGTACCAGTGCCTCCTCCGGAGCCGGGGCCTCCCCACCGGTCATGCCGGCACCTCCCGAGGCGCCTACCATCTCAGCCCTGACATACTTGGCCTGTCCTGAGTGCCATATAAAATATCCCGTAATACCAGCCAGCAGCAGCCCTAATAATAAGGCTGCTGCCACAATACATCCTGTTCTCTTCATAAAACCTCTCCTGACGGACATCAGACTGCCAGTACAATCCCTCCGTCATTGGCATATACAGTGGCCACGCCTGCCGCGTTGGTAACCACAATCTTCTTGAATCCCACCCTCTTAGCCAGCTCATCCTTTACGTATTCAGCCCGCTCAGGGTTATTCACATGGCAGACAACCGCAATCTTGCCGGCCGCGTCCACCACTTCCTTTACCGCAATATCACACATTCTCTGAAGTGCCTTGTTCATTCCCCTGGCCTGGTCCAGCTTGATGATGGTTCCTGTATCAGCCCCCATGACAGGCTTAATGTTGAGGGCTGTGGCAAAAAATGCCTGAAGGCCTGAAAGGCGCCCGTTCTTGCGGAGTGTATCCAGACTCTCCAGAACAAAATAAGTATTCATACCATCCCTGTATGCCAGGGTCTTCTCCACCACCTCATCAAATTCCAGTCCCAAATCGCACAGATTCTGGATAAAGAGAGCAATGTTTAACTCCCCTGAGGATGCAGAAAGCGAGTCAATGACAGCCACCTTCTTGGCCTGCTCCGCCATACCCTTTTCCGCCATCTCCTCCTCATACAGCTTCTTTGCCACTGCCGCTGAATTATAGCTTCCGCTGAGGTGGCTGGACAGAGTGATGACAAATACTGCTTCCGCTTCCGCCTCCTCAAATGCAGCCTTAAAGGTCTCCGGTGACGGACACGCTGTCTTTGGGCATTCCGGACACGCCTTTACCATCTCTATAAACCGTTTCTGGTCAAATGTCTCATCATCCACCACCTGGGCACTGCCTACCTGCAGTGTCAGCGGTATCATCTGAAATCTGGGATCCTTCTTCATATCCTCTGTTAAATCAAGACAACTATCCCCGATAATCTTATAGGTCATAATTATGTCCTCCGGTTTTTCTTATCCATGTGTTTTCACATGTAGTATTCATTACTACTTATTATAACAGTATGGATGGTAAAATGCAATGCTTATGTGTTTCCAGTTTTTCGGACTTTTTTAGCGGGCTTTTTTAGCGGACTTTTTTGCGGGAGAGTCATGGGCGGCTGCGGGATAAAAAAGTCTAAGGCCATGAAAATCTGCTGAATGCAAGGACAAAGCTGCCCAAACTCGCTCCGCTCAAACAGCTGTGCAGCTTTGTCCTTAACACAGATTCCCATGGCCTAAGTCCTTCTAAACCCCTGTAGATGCCCATGCCTCCCCCGCCCTCCCTCTCCCACCCATAAGAATTTCTCCGTCCGCCGGCCCTTCCCGCCATAAAAGCCGGAAGTATTGGGGGATAGCTTGGGAACTGGTGGGGATGGGGATTACATGGGGCGTTAACAAATGGGGCTGGTGTTGGTGTAATTGTTTATGTTTGATGTCATACCGGTTGATTTATGTGAATCATCATTCCGGCATGTCAGTGCACCTGCTCTATAGCTGACAGAATCTGGTCTATGGCGGCCTGGCAGTCGCCGGTGTATTCGATGGAGATTTCCATGAGCTTGCCGTCTATCTGGCGGAAGTAGGTGTCCTCGTGTTCTGTGGTGCCGTCGCTGTTTTGGCCGGAGGTCTTTATGTACTTATATTCGTAGCCGCCCATGTTTACGGTGCCTGTACTGTCAACAGCGTACTCGTAGTATCCCGCGTACTCGATGAGCCATTCCAGGTAGCGGTCCAGCTGCTGGGTGGAATCGGTGTAGTCTACGGTGAGCAGGTAGCCGCTTCCTCCGTCGTACCAGTAGTACATGTTCTCGCCAGCTTCCAGGGGATAGCTGTAGTAGCTTCCGTCGCCCAGCAGCAGTTCTGCTGTCTCAGGGAATTTCATGAACAGGTTGGCCCAGCGGTTGCTGTAGGTTTTCCCTGATATGGTGCCGGTCTCGTAGGCCGCGGCCGGACGCTCACTTCCCTCCACCATATAGCCCTGGGCGTCAAAGGTGTATTGGCTGCCGTCTATGGTCTTGGTCAGGTTGGTCACCATATGGCCGAATTCATCCACGTATTTCCATCTTCCGTTTTCTTCAATCCAGGCTTTGTACATGATTTGGCCGTTGCCGTCCAGACGGTATGTAAGGCCGTTCTCGTCCAGGGCCCATTCATTGGCCCCGTAGGTGCCGTCCCCGTGGAGATATTGCCAGCCGCCCGCTTCCGTGTAATTCCAGCCTCCCCCTGCGTATGGCTGCATCTGGCTTAAGAGCAATGCTGCTGTTCCTGCCTGGTCGCCGGAATAGATCTGGACCAGCATGTAGCAGTTTCCACCAATTTCTCTCATGTAGACATCCAGAAACATACGGTTGGACAGCTCCTCCATGTAGGCGTTATACTCCTGCTGCTCCTGCGGGGTCATGTCATAACTTCCTATCCAGGCAGACATGTACTGCGCCATCAGGGCTCCGTAATTAATCTTAACAGAGTAATAACCAGCTCCTGCTATGCCGGCTGTCCCCATGGATACATAGGATCCATAGGATGCGTCCTGGCCCAGCAGCTGCACCATCTCCTGCATTACTCCCTCCAGGCTCTCTCCCTCCAGATCTGCCACAATGCCGGCCGTGGCAACGAAGCTCTCATTCTCCTCGTCAATGGCGGCGGCAATGAAATCAAGCTTCACCCCGCTGTCTTCCATATAGGACAGATAGTCTAATCCCAGGCTTCCTCCATATCTTCCCACCTCATAACCGGCTGGAAATGTAACCTCAAATCCGGCCATACTGCTTCTCACCGTGCTGCCCTCAATGGAACTGAGCCCCGTGGGAAGCGCCCAGGCTGTCATCGCGCCTGCGGCTGTCAGCACTGTGCTCAAAAGCACTGCCATAAAACCTTTACCTCTCATACAACCCCTCTCCTTCCTTCATACTATAAGATATTTCCAGTATAACCTATTTAGAATGCCCGTGCAACGCAAAAAGGGACCGGTTTCAAAAGTTCTATCTTGAAACCAGTCCCTTTTTATTTTGTAACGCTTTTGTTACGATTCTATATGTTACACAATATTATTCCGCTTTTATTCCGCTTTTTCCGAATCTGTTTTTTCGCCGGCCATAATCATCATGATTTCATTGCTGCGGCTTACAAATGCCGTCATGCGCTCCGGAGCCAGAGGGCCGTGGCTTAAGCTTGCAAGGTCATACAGCTGTTCGCAGATTTTGGATGTATTGGCATCTTCCTTATGTCCCAATACATACTGCACAAGAGGATGGTTGGCGTTGAGCACCAGAGTCTCCCCGGCTCCCCCGAACATCCCCATGTCCATACCGCCCATGCTGTACATCTTCATCATATCCTGCATACGCCGGGTGTCCTCGGATACGGTAATCATGGAAGCCACGCCCGCATTCTTCATCTTTTCAACCTTGATATCCAGCGTGTCGTTGTTCAGGGCTTTCTTGAAGCATTCCTTCAGCTCCTCGGATATTTTCTTGAACTCCTCGTCGTCTTCCTTTACCTCTTCCTTGAACGCAGCGTTAAGGTCCGTATCAATGCGCAGGAATTTAAGGCCTTCCTTTTTCTGCTCCACATGTGAGATAAACGGGCTGTCTATGGCCGCAGGCATGATAACCGCGTCAATACCCTCTTCCTTGAACATGTTGATATATTGGCTCTGTTCCTTTTCATTGGTCACATAGAAAATGGTATTCTCATGCTTTTCCTTGTTCTCATCCAGGCAGTCCTGAAGGGTCAGGTATTTGCCCTCCAGGTTCTTGTACAGGATGAAATCTCCCATCTTTTCGGCAAACTTCTCATCCTTGATATATCCGAACTTGATAAAGGGTGCAATGTCGTCCCAATATTTCTCATAATTTTCCCTGTCTGTCTTGCACATGCCCGACAGCTTGTCCGCTACCTTCTTTGTGATGTAATCGGATATCTTCTTCACAAATCCATCATTTTGCAGAGCGCTTCTGGACACGTTAAGAGGCAGATCCGGACAGTCGATGACACCCTTTAAAAGCATCAGGAACTCCGGGATCACTTCCTTTATATTATCTGCAATGAACACCTGGCTGTTGTACAGCTTGATGGTTCCCTCCAGGCTGTCATACTCCATATTGATTTTCGGGAAGTACAGGATGCCCTTTAAATTAAATGGATAATCCATGTTCAGGTGTATCCAGAACAGCGGCTCCTTGTAATCCCTGAACACCTTGCGGTAGAAGCTCTTATAATCTTCCTCGCTGCACTCATTGGGATGCTTGTTCCACAGAGGATTGGTGTCGTTTAAGGCCACAGGGCGCTTGTTGATTTTATATTTTTCCCTGGAAGGTTCGATTTCCACGGTTTCCTTGGTACCGTCTTCCTTTTCCTTCTCCTCGGTTCTGGCAGGCTCGATTACGGTCTCCACCACGGTATCCTTGTCGGTCAGCTCGTCCTTCTCAATGGTCTCATACTGTGGCTCCGCTGTCTCATTGTCCAGAAAGATATCCACAGGCATGAATGCACAGTACTTCTCAATCACTTCCCTGGCCCTGTACTCGTTGCAGAACTCGGTGCTGTCCTCGTTCAGATATAAGGTGATGGTGGTTCCCACCTCAGCCTTATCCCCTTCCTCCATCTCAAAGTCAATGCCGCCCTCTGATTCCCAGTGGACTGGTTTGGCATCCTTCTGGTAGGACAGGGAGTCAATGGATACCTTGTCGGAAACCATAAACGCAGAATAGAAGCCCAGTCCGAAATGACCGATAATCTGGTCCTCATTGGCTTTGTCCTTGTACTTCTCCATGAAATCCTGGACGCCGGAAAATGCAATCTGGTTAATATACTTGTCAATCTCGTCCTCGGTCATGCCAAGTCCATTGTCTGTGATCTTTATGGTCTTGTCATTTGGATTCACGGACACCTGGATTTTGTACTCCAAATCCTCCGGTCTCTCGTACTCGCCCATGAGCTCCAGTTTCTTAAGCTTGGTAATGGCATCGCTGCCATTGCTAATCAGCTCCCTGTAGAAAATGTCATGGTCAGAGTACAGCCATTTCTTGATTACTGGGAAAATGTTCTCGCTTGTAATTGATAAACTGCCTTTCTTTGCCATCTTTTATCCGCCTCTTTCTTATATAATAATAGTTCTTCATGTTTTGCAATGTTTACTCACAAAATACATTTTAGTACGAGACGAATAAAATGTCAATAAAAAATTAGCACTCATTTTTGTTGAGTGCTAATAATCCAGTCTTTGAATGGAAGGATTCATGGCGGTCCGAAGCTCTTTCTCAGCTATCATGCTTGATAATATTTTCCGGGAATTGGTGTAAGCTGAATGGGCATCTGCTTTTTCGGCCGCGCTTCCAGCAAAAACGGCACAATCCCATCCTCCGGCAGACGGTTTCCCGGCAGGATCGCCTGCTTGTCGAATTTAAAGGTGACGCACCATGCGTCTGCGCCGTCAGCCAGAGAAGCCCCCAGCGGAAAGCAGAACTCGCTCTGATCGTCCCGCAGGATGTGGATGAACTCCTGACAGTCGGCGGGTACGGCGCTGCTTGCTTTCATCTCACTGATTTTCTCCGCCGTGTCCCTCAGCCATTCCACATCGTAAATATGGGGGCTGTCCAGGGCAAATACAAAAACCGCAGGAAGATATTCTCCTGTACCGGGGAGCCAAAGGTCGCTGTTGGCCTGTACCACCGCACCGTAGACCATGGGGGCATTGGCATACTTCTCCCGCCATTTCTCCCTGCCAAAGAAGGGCGCCTTTCCGGCCACATCCCGAAAGAAGCAGCTTTCCGCACTGCGTGGGGTGGAGCGGTAAGGCGTCAGCTTATTCAAATCCGTAGGGACGGCGGCAGCTTTCCGCCGGTCCGCAAATGCGGCCTTGTCCGCCTCCTCCTGCACGGCCATCTCCGTCTGCCTGCCTCGGACAGAGGACATATCATATCCCTTTTTCTCCATCTCAGCAATTTCTTCCTCAGTCATGGCAGCTTCCCAGCCGCCGGCCTCTTTTACCGGGTCAAATCCAAACAGTCCCATGATAATTCTCCTTTTCTATCATTGATTTTACATCAGTACCCACAGCACCGCGCTGCACAGGATAATGACAGCTCCGCCGATTCCCTGCAGGATGCGATACCCTTTTTCTCCAAAGTTCCGATAGACAAAAGCGCGAAAGCCCAATCCATCTTCCCCCTGAGGATCGCAGACCCATTTCCAGCGGAAGATCGCCCCCAGCAGGAACAACGCCCCTGCCATAATAAGAAAGAGCTGCCAGTTTGCTTCCAGAAACGGCATAATCCATTCCATAAATCTAGTGTATAAGCCGCTCATGTGTTTCTCCTTTCCATCCGGCTTATATAAAATCCATATGAAAATCAGCCTGATAAACGGTTCTGTAATTCTTATCTTTATTATCCTTTCAAATCCCACTGCACCGGTACCTGACCAGTCGATGTATGCATTTAATTACTTTTGTTTTCAATTAGTAATTAAGTGAATTATACATAAAAGCCGGAAAAAAAGCAAGACCTGCGCATAGAAAAACAGCGCACCGCTTAAATGGTGCGCTGTTTGTTGTCATTTGTCCGCATCGGCCAGAGAGGCCAGATAACGGGATAGGGCGGTTGCCTGGGCCTTGGCCGTCTGTTCCAGCTCCTCTGGAAAGAAGAAAGGGAGCGACCGGGCCGCCGAGTTATAGATCAGTACCACTGAGAGGATCAGGTTGCCCAGCTCTTTGGGACTGCATTTTTCCTGGGGAATCTGCCAGAGAGCCAGTACCTGTTCATAAAACCGCGCCTGTCCCTGCTGGTAAACCTCAAACTCTACCGGGCTTAAATGTTTATAAACCCACATTTCTTCTTCCTGGGTCATCACAAAGAAATGGTGCTGACGGCTGTGGACCACCATATCCAAAAAATGATAGATAGTCTCCTCCAGACTCATCCCCTTATTTCCCGCAGTGTTCCGTACTTCCCGGAGCAAAAGTGAAATTTCATAGTCGATGATACGGATGACCAGCTCGGCCAGGGAAGTGTAATAATTGCCGTAAAAGAATGGCTTGGAGATGCCTACAGCCTGGAGTATGTCCTGGAGAGTGGTTCCCTTCAGCCCTCGCTGGGACAGCATTTCCAGGCCCACCGTCAGCAAATCCCGCCCCACCTGTTCCCTCTCCACCTTGGTATAGCCCTTCTTTGACATAGCTTCACCGCCTTTTTGTTGAGATACCAACAGTTTACCACAGCAGCGGGGAAATGTCATGCATCCTTGGAGAAATGCCCGGAAAAGTCTGGAAAAAACCGGAAAAATCCAGAAAAACCATGAGAATACAAGGCGTTTCCGGGGCGCGGCTCATTGTCTCCAATGGCGGCGTAATTCACCAAAGGATGTTACTTTTTATTCCTGTAATAAGACGTAAAAGTCAGTGAAAACACCATAGGTACAACAGCATATCCTGCATTTACCTGTCCTCTGTTATAGAGAACATAGGCAACTCCGGCAAAGGTTAAGATTATAAATATTATACTTAGTGCCAAAGCTATTTTTTTCATTGCCCTCTCCTTATTGCGCACTCTCTCTTGCAGTCTCTTCCGAAAAGAAAACTGCCTTCGTTAAATTACCAAAGATTTCAGCATCCTTTAATTGATGACCATTACCATTAAAGAAAACCTCCGTATTGTTTGCGGATATTTTTATTTCAGTACCATCGTCCAAAACATAGGTGATTATTATAAGCGGTTCATATGTATCCGATGCCGTGGAAAAAGGAACATAATTTAAAAAATTTATTAGTTTAACAGCCAGCTCTTTATTTTCTTCATCAACAAACTCTTTTTTAACTCCGGATTCTGTATCTGTCATTGTCACCTCTTTGATATCTTCCATCCTGGGAGGACGCATAAGAGGCCAGCCTTTTGTAAAGACATATACCATTGAAACAACTGTTACTGATAACAATACAGTCACTAAAGTTCTTAACCATGTGACTTTTTTCATCTGTAACCTCCTTAATTCTTTCGGTTCTTCCATAAATATTCTATTAACCCGATAGAGAACAGGACTGCAAAAAGGAGCACGCCACCCAGCAATGAAATTCTATATGGATTACCGGATATCACCCCATAAATAATACAAATCAAATCAAAGCCAACCGTAATTACCAGTGCTTTTAAAAATGCAAGTTGTGCGTATCGTTTCATAGAATTCTCCTCCCATGGTATGTGCAGTTTAATCTTCCATCCATTCGTATTACCAAACATCTATCGCTCAATTATATATTGCAATTTTATCATAAAGAGGCGGACTTATATATGTATCTTTCCTTAATTTTTACGGAATTAAAAAGTATCTTATATCATAACAAAAATTTTATTTTCCCTCCCTTCCTTTCTCCCAAAGATACACCATCACATGTTCGCCTTTCGTGTCATATTCGCCGTTAAAGCAGAAACCAATCTGTTCATAAAGGCGGATTGCCCTTGTATTATTTTCATACACACTGAGATATACCGTGCTGTCTGAATATTCGGCATGGAGTCTGTCAAGCAAGGCAAGCACGGCCTGCCTCCCATATCCTTTTCCCTGATATCTCTTGTCAATCAGCAGCCGATCCAGCCATAACCGTCCCGGAAAAGGGGAAGGAAAATAGCCGTACATCGCAAAGCCAACCAGTATATCTCCATCATAGATACAAACAGGCCGCCATAGATTTAAGTTGTCCGCTTCTTGTAAGCATTCGCCTACACTTTCGATAAATCCGGACTGTTCAGAAAAGACCGACAGATTTTCGGCTTCCATTCGGTTCTCACTATTTACCGGTTCAAAATGTAATTGATTATTATTTTTCAGATTCATATTAATTCACCTTTCGTTTTAATGTAATATAAAGCAGCTGATTTGTTATAAGCTGTTAATGCTACCCATTTTCATAAAGAAAAAAAGAAAATTCCTCCAGCCTGTGATTAACCTTCAATTTTACCCTTTTCGTGCCCCGCCGAAACATGTTCATGTTTTCGTAAAATCCATAGTTACAGCTTGTGTCAGTAAACACATAAAAATGCTGTATATTCTCTCTTTCCATATACATACAAAAACGACTGAACAATTCCCTTCCAATCCCCTGTCCGTGATAATCCGGATGAATTGTGAAAAAAGACAGTTCTCCCTTGTACTCCTGTGGTTGACCTGATAGAAGTACTGCGTATATCCGATCTATTTCTTCTAAAAACCGCCATGACCTGCGCCCCTCTACTGTCATCGAAAGGACAAGTACCGACCATCCGGCCTGCAGACGAAGCACTAACGGACAGCGGTGCCTGCGGATATGGTTCCCCATAATTATCCCGATGGGTTTTCCATCTGCCAGCGCAACCTGGGTAAAGGTTTGTTCAGTTAAGCATAACCGAAGATAGGCTTCGGACAGCCTGACGGCAGTTTTGGGACTGTAATACGATTCATGCTTCCATATGATATTGATAATTGATGAAACCGCCTTAAAGTCCTGCCGCTTATATGGCCGGTAAATAACAGCGTTCATATGTTTTCCTCCAAAAATAAAAAGAGCTGAACAAAACAGTGAACCCGCCAACTGCCTTTTCGATGAAACTGTACGCAGAAACATCAGCAGCAGGCCTGTTCAACCTATTTTACTCAGCTCATGCAGGTACGCCTGCATCGCTATAATAAGTAACTATATCAAAATAAACGTAAAATGTCAAAGGCAGGATTTATGCAGCGGCCATTATGGATTTCTGCGCCGCTATTATGGATTTCTGCGTCCGCCATTACAGACGCCTATACTGTGAACACATTTTCCGCATCCTATCTGGACGCTGCGACAGAGGCTATGAATCCCATTCCATATGAGGAGACGCAGAAAAATTCGCGCTCAATCCAACCATCAAGAGTCATTCCAATTTCAGAATATAAAGCTATCACCATGTTTTTTCAATTTTAATACTCCAGTCAATGTGGTATATACACCCATGCCTTTACCGATTGATCTTGAAAATACTTTCCTGACTCAAACAGACGGTTAATGGCACACCTCCCAAATTATACCATGTTCCATCAATCAATATCCAATCCAGTACCTCTTTTCCATCCGCCTTTTTCATCCGGTTTGAAATAACACCACTGGGCCCGTCCGGATTACAAACAGGGCGGCAGTACCCTGACCATTGGAATTTCATAGGCTGGCCGTATTACGATATCACAAATAATATGTTATAATAGTTCATAATTGTTGATGTATTAATTCAGGAGGTGCAAGATGAAAAAACTTTATTTCTTACTCTCAACCACAGCAGCATTGTTATCCATTTCCTTTAGCGCATATGCCGGTCAATGGCAGCAGGAAGGGGAGCATTGGAAGTATTTAAACAACGACGGCACATATTCAGCCCATACATGGCAATGGATTGATGGAAATGGTGATGGTATCTCAGAATCTTATTACTTTGATGATAACGGTTTTCTTTACTTGGATACAATAACACCTGATGGTTATTCCGTAAATCAGGATGGTGCATGGGTTGTTAATGGCGTGGTCCAGACAAGGTCCGAAACATCCGGCGAAGGTGAATACATATCTCTGGAGGTTGGCTATAATGCAAAAATTCCGGTGGGAATGGAACGAGTACATAACAATATTCTGGATTACTACAAAAGAACATCTGCCCGTTTTGAGGATGCGCAAGGAACCCGGTTGATTAGCTTCAGCATTGACGATTATAGAAACCAAGCCGACTATTTCAGGACGGTAGAGGGCACAACAGATGCCAGTTTTCAGGAGAGAAAGGCTGATGCGGTCGGAACCACATTAAAAGCAACTGTTGTTTTAAGAGATACTAAAGAATACCATTCTGGCACATGGAGCCATGTCCAATTGACTGATTATGTTGGGGACTATCAGAAACACTGGTCAAATGTTCACTACTTTTTCCAGTCAAATGATTTTGTTTTAACTACTGTAAGGATTTGGAGTACCGGAGCGGATATGGATGTTGATGGTTTTATGAACAGCCTGGTGAAAAATAGTTATTATGATTCTGTCCGATAAGATATCAGTGTTCCTTAACCGGCCTTATCATGGCCAGATAATGAGTCAAGGCAAACCACTAATGCCTGTAAATTTCATAGCTTTCCGGTAAGGAGTTGTTGATGGTTTTTGTAACAGATATGTCAAATTCAAAAAAGGCCTATCCAGACCAGCGACTTACTATCATAAAAAAACAAGTGTAAGAGGTAAAGCACGAGTAGTACGTTTTATCTCTTACACTTATATCCCTTTTTACGGAAGGAAATCCCTGATTTTCTTGCTTTTAGAAGGATTACGAAGCTTTCTGAGAGCCGCTGTCTCAATTTGCCGAATGCGCTCCCTGGTCACGTTGAACCGTTTCCCCACTTCCTCCAGGGTCAGGGGATGCCCGGTCTCCAGGCCGAAACGCAGAATGATGACCTCACGCTCCCGTGGATTCAGCCCCTGAAGCATGCTGTCAATCTCCTCCCGCAAAAGAAAACTCTCTGCCTTATCCTCTGTGGAGGCATTGGCGTCATCTGCCACAAAATCCCCCAGATTGGAGCCTTCCTCGTCACCTACCGGGGTCTCCAGGGATACGGTATCTCCCGA
>OGSS01001825.1_pt1 | contig 11803 bp, 10 predicted proteins | sample 1553591 | NCBI WGS metagenome assembly OGSS01 (sample SAMEA2580061, study PRJEB22360) | human gut metagenome | biome: human gut; feature: human-associated habitat; material: faeces | place: Denmark | collected 2008/2010
TTGTGGCCCGGCTCCGCCTACTTCCTCCCGAAGGAACCCGCCGGCTCCAAGCGCAAGGACAGCATCAACTACATCCAGAAGTTCGGCGACGCCGGCTACAAGCTCGTCACGGACCGCACAGAAATGCTCAGCGCCGTCTCAGGCCAGACGCCCGACCGCCTGCTCGGCCTCTTTCACACCGGCAACATGGACGGCTGGGTCGACCGCCACCAGTGGAAGGGCAACACCGTCAAGAAGTTCCCGAACCAGCCTGATCTGACCGAATCCTTCGACGCCGCCGTCAAAGTGCTCGAGAAGAACAAGGACGGCTTCTTCCTGATGCTCGAGGCGGGCCTCGTGGACAAGTACTCCCACCCGCTCGACTGGACCCGCTCCGTGGGCGACACGATCGCCTTCGACAAGGTGGTCGAGCGCGCCAAGGCCTACTGCGCCAAGAATCCCGACACGCTGCTCATCGTGACGGGCGACCACACGCACTCGATCTCCGTCGCCGGCACGGTGGACGACAACAAGCCGGGCAAGGACATGCGCGAAAAGGTGGGCGTCTATGCCGACGCCGGCTACCCGAACTACGAGGACAAGGACAAGGACGGCTTCCCCGACAACTTCCAGCCCTCCAAGCGTCTTGCCGTCTTCTTCGGTGCCCACCCCGACTACTACGAAACGTACCGCTCCTATCCTGACGCCACCTTCAACCCGGCCGTCAAGAACGAAAAGGGCGAATACGTCGCCGACGCCAGGTACAAGGACGTCGAGGGCGGCCACTTCGTCGAGGGCAACCTCCCGCGAAACGAAAGCCAGGGCGTGCACACGGTCGACGATCTGGTCGTGACCGCCCAGGGTCCGAACGCCGAACAGATCCGCGGCTTCATGAACTCCACGGAAGTCTTCCGCGTGATGGCCGAAGCGCTTGCCCTCGGCAAGTAACGGTCACAAGGCCCCTCGCAGGGCCCCGCGCCGGAGGCGCGGCTCCCACGGGAGTCCGCCTCCGGCCTTTTCAATTTTCAGAAACGAGACGCCACCCATCATGCAGCGCCGCCAATTCGTCAAATGCCTTCTTGGGACCCCGCTCCTTGTGGCCGTCCCTGCATTCGCCGCCGTCCCAGAACTCAGGTTTGAGGAGATGTACGCGGGCAACTCCGTCCTCGGCCTTCAGTTCTCCGAAAAGCTCAAGTCGCTCTCGGGCAAGCGGATCCGCATCCGCGGCTTCATGGCTCCCCCGCTCAAGGCCGAAGCCGCCTTCCTCATCCTCACGAAGGAGCCCGTGAGCCTGTGCCCCTTCTGCAACTCCGATCAGGACTGGCCCGACAGCATCATCCTCGTGAGGCTCGCGAGCGAGCAGGCCTTCGTGCAGAACAACCGCCTCATCGAGGTGACGGGACGGCTCGAAACGGGCAGCGAGACCGATCCCGAAACGGGATTCGTGAGCCTCGTGCGGCTCGCCGACGCAAAGTACGAGGTGATCTGATGACGGACACGCTCAAGCTTGAAGGCGTCGGACTCGACGTTCGCGACGGCTCCTCCCTGCGCACGCTCCTCGAGATCGACGAGTTCTGCCTCGAACCCGGTGAAATGATCGCCGTGCGCGGCGCAAGCGGCGCGGGCAAGACCACCTTCCTCAAGCTCGTCTCGGGCATTCTTCTCCCGACGAGGGGCCGCGTGCTCTACGGCGACACCGAGGTCTCCGCACTCTCCGAACCCAGGCGCGACCGCTGGCGCGGCCGGCACGTCGGCTTCCTCTTTCAGGACTTCCGCCTCTTCGACGGCCTCACGGCCCTCGAAAACGTCCTGCTCCCCTTCACGTTCTGCTCGCGCACCGTATCCAACACCCAGCGTCGCGACGCGACGGACCTCCTCAAGTTGCACGGAGTCAATCCCGACACGCGCTCCGAACTCCTCTCGAGAGGCGAGATGCAGCGCACGGCGCTCGTGCGCGTGCTGATGCAGTCTCCCTCGATCATCCTCGCGGACGAACCCACCGCAAGCCTCGACGCCAACCGTGCAGGTCATGCGGTCGACGCACTCATCTCCGCCGCAGGCTCGCTCGGCGCCTCCCTCGTGCTCGTAAGCCACGATGAGCGCGTGCTCGGCCACTTCGAGCGCCACCTCACGCTCGCCGACGGCCGACTCACCCCAAGGATCTGATCCATGAACGTCCTCATGCTTCTTAGGAGCGAGCTGCGCAGAAGCGCCGCCGTGCTCGCAGGCATCGCCGCCGTCCTCGCACTCTCGCTCTCGATCTCGATTGCGACCGGCATGACCGACAGGATGCTGAGGCACGCCTCGGCCCAGGCCGCCGACCGGTTCGATCTTCTCATCGGAGCCAAGGCCAGCCCCTCGTCCCTTCTGCTCGGCGCCGTCTTCCTGCGTGACGAACCCCTTCCCCTCGTGCCACTCTCCGTCATGAAGGACCTTGACGAAAGGCACGGCGTCAAGTGGGCAGCCCCCGTCGCATTCGGCGACAGGGCGGGAGACTCTCCCATCGTCGGCACGACAACGTCGCTCGTCACCTTCGGTGGCACGGTCAGGCCCGCCGAGGGACGCCTCTTCAAGGCGCCCTTCGAGGCCGTCGTCGGCGCCTCGGCCCCCTACCGCATCGGCGACGAAATCGTACCCATGCACGGCAGGACGCCCGGCGCAGGACACGCGCACGACCACGGACGCCTCAAGGTCGTGGGCAGGATGCCCGAAAGCGGCACGCCCTGGGACCGCGCCGTCATGATTCCGATCGAGGCCGTCTGGGCCACGCACTCGATGACGGTGCACGACGAACTCGAGCGCGCCCACGGTTACAACCACGAAGAAGAAGACGGAACGGAGCATGAATATGCGCATGAAGAAGGGCACGGCCGACTGCTCGGCGTCTTCTCCGAACACGACTTCGAGACGCTTCCCGGCGTCTCCGCCGTCGTCGTCAAGCCCGCCTCGTTCGCCGATGCCTACAGGCTGCGCCAGCAGCAGTCGCAGCGCACGCTCTCCGGCCCCGACCGCACGTCGGTCAACCTGATGGGCGTCTTCTCTGGCGAGGTGCTCGTCTCGCTCCACTCGCTTTTGGGCGGCGCGAGCGAGGCCGTGACGATCACGGCCCGCCTCACGCTTCTCACGGCGCTCGCCGCCACGCTCATCATGGGCGTACTGCTCGGTGAGCTCCGCAGGCCCGCCCTCGAGCAGCTCCGCGTACTCGGCGCCCCGCAGCGCTACATCATGAGCCTCGTCTGGTGCATCGTCATGACGGTCGTCGCTGCGGGGACCGCGGGCGGCCTCGTCCTCGGCTTCATCGGCGCGGAGGCGGCCGCGCATCTGCTTGCCGCCGGAACGGGCGTTGCCATGTCGCCCGCCATGGGCTCGCCCGAACTTCTCGCCGCCGCGGCCACGCTCCTTGCGGGTTCGTTCTGCGCCCTCATTCCCGCATGGCTCGCGGGGAGGCGCCCCATCCGCTGAGCGCTTCGCTCCGAGCCCTCTCAGAGCGCCCGTCTCCTTCGAAGAGACGGGCGCTCGGCGCATCGGGCGTCCGAAGACAATCCGTCATCGAAAATTCACGCAAGCGTCTTCAAGATGTCAACGCACGGTCACGGCGCCGTCATGCGGCCCTGAAAGAATCCGTCCTGCAGGCTCAAGGGAATCCGGGAAAAGCTCAGACCCGAAGCCCTGAAGTCCCGGATCGGGACCGTCGTTGAACAGGGCCTGCTCTGCACAGTTCATGCAGATGTTGTTTTGTGAAAGGAAAATCATGACTCAGATCTCCCGCCGCTCGCTCTTCGGCGCCGCCGCTGCGGCCTCCGTTCTCCCCGTCGCGGGCGGCCTCGCCGCCTTCAGCCCGATCGCAGCCGCTGCCGCCGCACCCAAAAAGGCCCGCACCATTGTCGAAATCGCCGCCATGTCCCCGGTCGACATGGCCCGCGAGAGCGACGTCGTCCAGACCTCGTACGAAATCATCCGCGCGGCCGCCGGCCGTCTGCGCGATCCCGAACTCAGGAAGGCCGTCCTCTCCATCATCGAGAACCCGGCTCCTACGATCGCCTCCGCCGACCAGAGCGCCGTGCTCGCCGCCCTCAAGAAGGAGGGCCTGATCGCCGCCGGCCGCACGTCCGTCTTCCCGAAGTTCTCCGACACCACCCGCTCGCCGCAGCCCACCTGGAGCGCGCCGGGCTCCGGTTACGGCAGCCACCATGCCTATCCGGGCGGCCTCTGCACCCACGTCGCCCTCAACGTCGTCTCCGCCGAATCCCTCGTCGCCGCCTACGACAACATCGACGGCCTCAAGCTCGACTTCGACCACGCCGTCGGCGGTGAAATCCTGCACGCCCTGCACAAGCCCTGGGTCTTCCAGTGGGAGGCTGACAATGCCTGCCGCAAGGAGGAGGCCCTCGCAGGCACGGGCGAACACCACGTACTCAGCATCGCCGAGTCCATCAAGCGCGGCCTGCCCGCCGAATTCGTCGTTGCCCAGGCCTGCGCCCACGAGCATCCGGGCAGCGCCTCCGGCGAAGCCCAGGTCGTCGGCTGGCTCCGCGCCGCCGCGATCATCGCGGGCGTCGACCCCGTCAAGGCCGGCTTGTGCACCGCCCTCACCCCCGCCGACGGCAAGCCCCTGCCGCTGCCGCGCCGCATCGAGGGCTGGGTCGTACACCTCGCCGACCACGACTGGGTCATCTCCGTGCCCGCCTGCCAGTGGGTCGTCAAGGCCCTTCGAAACCTCGCTGAGAAGAAGTGGGGCGTGCGCGATGAAAAGACCTTCAACGCGCTGCGCAACTACGTGCTCTGCAACCTGACCGCCATGCGCCTCTACGGCATCCTGTCGGCTCAGGGCGAGGAGGCCTTCGCCGCCGACGTCGCCCGCGTAGTCAAGGCCTGATCCGCACAAGACGCCCGAACGACCGTGCGTTTCGCACAAGTCGACTTATGAAAAAGCCGCACCGGACGAGAAAAGCCCGGTGCGGCTTTCATCACATTTGGATGAGAACGACTAGAATGACGATCCCTGCAAGAACTCCAAGGACTCTCCCCGCCATGACCGCCTTCCGCCCCGTTCCCGCCACCGGCTTCATGCCGCTTGCCGCCGTGTTCGACCTCGACCACACGCTCATCGCGGGCGATGCCACGATCGGCTGGACCGAGTATCTCTATGAAAGGGGCGTCGTAACCGATCCCGTCTTCCGCGAGATCAACGAACGCATGAAGGCCTCCTACCACGCGGGCACGCTCGACATCGCCGCCTGGCTGCGCGAGGCGGTTCCCGCCTACTCGGGACTTGACGAGGCCGAGCGCAATGCGCTCGTCTCCGACTTCATCGAGGAGAAGATCCGTCCCAGCGCCTATCCGCAGGGCTTTGAGACGATCCGCGCCGCGAAGGCCGCTGGCATGCTCACGCTCATCATCTCCGCCTCCAACGCCTTCTTCGTGAAGCCCATCGCCGAACGCGTCTTCGGCGTCGACGTCGCGCTCGGCACCGAGCTCGTCGTCAGGAACGGCCGCATCACGCCCGAGCTCTCGGGCACGCCCACCTTCCGCGAGGGCAAGGTCGTGCGCCTTTGCGCCGCACTCGAGCACAGGGGGCTGCGCCCCGCCGAGACGGTCTTCTACACCGACAGCCGCAACGACCTGCCGCTCGCGCTCGCCTCGGGCGACTGCGTGGCGGTCAACCCCGACCCCGTGCTGCTCGAGGCCGCTCGCGAGAACGGATGGCTGGTGAACGCATGGAAGCTTTGAGACGCCCTTGAGGCTTCTTCCGCCCCCGCCTTTTGCCGACAATTGGGTGGCTTTGATACGAAGGCGCGCGAATATTGGGGTATAGGACCTATACGGTCTGAGCGGCGTACAAACTTGGGCGATTCGTCTCGCAGGGGGCCGAACACTTCGGCTATATTGCATCCTACGGACGAAGCGCCTTGCAGGAGGCGCTCCGGATCCGCAAAACGAACAGACAGAATCTCAAAGGACCGCCTTACCATGATGTTCAAGAAAGTTTTCGCCGCTGCCGCCTCCGCCCTTGCCATCGCCGCCTTCGCCGGCAACGCCATGGCCCGCGACACGTTGCGCGTCGGCACCGAACCCACGTTCGCGCCGTTCGAATTCCTCGACACGAAGACCCAGGAGTTCTCCGGCTTCGACATCGACCTCATCAAGGCCGTCGCCGACAAGGCCGGCTACGACGTCAAGGTCATGAACATGGGCTTTGACGCCCTCATCCCGGCGCTCTCCGCCGGCACGATCGACGTGATCGCCTCGGGCATCTCCATCACCGAAGAACGTCAGAAGAAGGTCGACTTCACCTCCCCCTACTACCAGTCCGGCCTCTCCTATCTCGTCCGCAAGGCCGATGCTGAAAAGATCAAGACCTTCGCCGACCTCAAGGGCAAGACCCTCGCCGTGCAGATCGGCACGACGGGCGCCGCCTACGCCAAGAACGTCGAGGGCGCCCGCGTCTCCGCCTTCAACACGACGAGCGAGGCCCTCATGGACCTCAACGTCAAGAACGCCGACGCCGTCGTGCTTGACCGTCCGGTGCTCGCCTACTTCCTGAAGACGAAGCCGCGCGTTGCCAAGAACCTCCAGCTCTCCACCGAGATCGCCGACGCCGAACACTTCGGCTTCGCCGTGAAGAAGGGCAACGCCGAGCTCCTCCAGAAGCTCAACGCCGCCCTTGAAGAGCTCAAGAAGTCCGGCGAATTCGCCAAGATCGAGGACAAGTGGTTCGCCAAGTAACCTCTCCTCACCAAAGTCCCCGTGCCGCGCCAGCCGCGCGGCGCGCGGGCCGGACTGACCAAAAACAGCACATCACCCGCAGTCCGACAACCTGAAACAGGCCGCCTGAAAAGAATTTCCAACGTCCGAAGCCGCATCCCCCTGCAGCCCAGGAACTCTCGGGCCGTTCACGCGAACGGTATTAAAACAGGGAGCACCGCGCTCCCGCTACAAGCCCAGGAGGGCCTTACAAATGCAATTCAAGCTCGCACGTGCCGGCGTCAAGACGTTCGCCGGCGTCATCATGAGCGCCGCCGTTCTCGGCGGCATGTCCGCCAACGCGTTTGCGGAACGCCTCATCAAGGTGGCCACGGAACCGACGTTCCCCCCCTTTGAATTCGTCAACACCCAGACGGGAGAAGTCTCCGGCTTCGAAATGGACCTCGTGCGGGCCGTCGGCAAGGAACTCGGCGCCAAAATCGAATTCCAGGTCCTCAGCTTCGACGCCATCATCCCCGCCATGCTCTCGGGCACCGTCGAGATGGGCGCCGCAGGCTTCTCCATCACCGAGGAGCGCAAGAAGCGCGTCCTCTACTCCGACACGTTCTACACTTCCGGCCTCTCCCTCGTCACCACGAAGGCCAAAGCCAGCGCCGTCAAGAGCATGAAGGACCTTGAGGGCAAGACGATCGGCGTGCAGATCGGCACGACGAGCCACAACGCCGCCAAAAAGGTCAAGGGCGCCAAGATCGTGACGTTCAACACCGCGGGAGAGGCCATTCTCGACCTCTCCATCGGCGGCAGCGACGCCGTAATCAACGACCGTCCCGTGACGGCCTACATCATGACGCAACAGCCCAAGCTCGGCGCCCAACTCGTGCACCAGCCCGAAACCTACTCCGCCGACGACTTTGCCTTCGTCTTCCGCAAGGACCAGTCCGCACTCAAGGACGAGGTCAACGCTGCGCTCGCCAAGCTGAAGTCGAACGGCGAATACGACAAGATCTACAACAAGTGGTTCGGCAAGAACTGATTTTTCGCAAATCCGTGATCTGACGACACAGGAGTCCGGCCTCTCCCGCAAGGGAGCGCGCCGGCTTTTTCTTTGAGACGCCTCAAGGTTTGCCCTGTACGGTTAGACAACCTTGATCCGTGTCTGTAAAATTCAGCAAATTTTGCCTTACACTTTTATCATTGCGCCGCGCCCGGGCCCTCCCCCTTCGAAGAGCATCCCCCCCGCCCTTCATCCGGAAGCGGACGCAAACCACAATCTGCTTAGAGGTCACCCGTCATGGAATTTGATTTATCCCTGATCGTCAACAGCCTTCCCCTGCTTCTCAAGGGCGCGGGCCTGACGCTTGAAATCACGGCGCTCGCCGTGGGTCTCGGCCTGATCATCGGCCTTTTCCTCGGTCTTGCCCAGCTTTCGAAGAATCCCATCTTCCGCTGGCCCGCCAAAGTCTACGTCGACGTGATCCGCGGCACGCCGCTTCTGATCCAGATCTTCATCATCTACTTCGCCCTGCCGAACATCATCGGTGAGCGCATCGACCCCTACATTGCCGCCGTCGCGGCCTGCTCGCTCAACTCGGGCGCCTACATCGCCGAAATCTTCCGTGCGGGCATCCAGTCCATCTCGCTCGGCCAGATGCGCGCCGGCCTCTCGCTCGGCATGACCTACCCGCAGACGATGCGCTACATCGTGCTGCCGCAGGCCGTCAAGCGCATCATCCCGCCGCTCGGCAACGAGTTCATCGCCATGCTGAAGGACTCCTCCCTCGTCTCCGTGATCGGCTTCGAGGAACTGACCCGCTCCGGCCAGCTCGTCATTGCCGAAACCTACGGCACGATGGAGATCTGGACCTGCGTCGCGATCCTCTACCTTGTCATGACGCTCACCATCAGCCAGCTCGTCGGCTGGCTTGAAAAGCGCTACCGTCTGAGCGACGAGCGCTGACATCCCAAGAGCCTTCCGAACGCCGCGCATCCCCACGGGAGCGCGGCGTTTTTCATACCTTTTTCAGGGCTTCCGGGGCCCTTGACAGTCAACCCGCGGAGGCCGTTTCGGAGCCCGCGCCGCCTTGTGTGAAAATTTCCTCGCTTTGCACTTGCACGGCGCCCATGCAGTAGGTACAATCTCCGCTTTCACGGCTCGAGTCTCAACGCTCGTGTCCGCAAGTTTCCATACCTTTTTCTTTATTCAGGAAAACAAATGTCCGTTGAAATGAACAAGTCTGAGATCGTTGCCAAGTTCCAGCGCGCTGAAGGCGACACCGGCTCTCCCGAAGTGCAGGTTGCTCTTCTCACCGCCCGCATCAACCACCTTACGGACCACTTCAAGGTTCACACCAAGGATCACCACTCCCGTCGTGGCCTTCTCCGTATGGTCTCCCGCCGCCGCAAGCTGCTTGACTACCTCAAGCGCACCGACCTCAATGCTTACCGCGCCCTGATTGAAGCCCTCAATCTCCGTAAGTAAGACGGAACATTTCTCCCTGACAACGGCCTGCCGAACGACGACAGGCCGTCGTCGCATCTAAAACCCACGTCGTTCGTTGACGGCACACTTTCTTTCCACGCGAGGCTACCGCGTTGCGACATGAGCTCCCTCCCCCTCCGGCACAAGGGAAAAGGGATCTGATGCCGCAGCGTGCCAAAGAGCTTCGAACTCGAATTGCTCTTGCGCCCGGAAAGTTGATGAGTAACGTCAGCGACGACAACCATGCACAGAGGAATACATCATGACGATGTTCAACAAAGTGTCCAAGTCCTTCCGCTTCGGCAATCACGACGTGACCCTCACCACCGGTGAGATCGCCCGTCAGGCCACCGGCGCCTGCATCTGCCAGATGGACGACACGGTGGTGCTCGCCACGGTCGTGGCCAAGAAGGAAACGAAGCCCGGCCAAGACTTCTTCCCGCTCACCGTCGACTACATCGAAAAGACCTACGCTGCCGGCAAGATCCCCGGCGGCTTCTTCAAGCGCGAAGGCCGTCCGTCCGAAAAGGAAACGCTCACCTCCCGCCTGATCGACCGTCCGATCCGCCCGCTCTTCCCGGACGGCTTCTTCAACGAAGTCCAGGTTATCATCCACGTCCTCTCCGCCGACCCCGCCGTTGATCCGGACATTCCGGCCATGATCGGCGCCTCCGCCGCCCTCGCCATCTCCGGCATCCCGTTCCGCGGCCCGATCGGCGCCTGCCGCGTCGGCTACATCAATGACGAAATCGTCATCAACCCGACCACGGAAGAACTCAAGACCTCCCGCCTCGACCTCGTCGTCGCCGGTACGGAACGCGCCGTCCTCATGGTTGAATCCGAGGCCGACATCCTTCCGGAAAAGACGATGCTCGAAGCCGTGATGGCCGGCCACAAGGCCATGCAGGTCTGCATCCAGGCCATCAACGAGCTCGTCGCCGAAGCCGGCAAGCCGGCCTGGGACTGGCAGCCCGCCCCGAAGAACGAAGCCCTCGTCGCCCGCATCGTCGAACTCTGCGACGCCGGCCTCAAGGAAGCCTACGGCATCCGCTCCAAGCAGGCCCGTACGGAAAAGCTCCGCGAAGTCTATGCCGCCTGCGAAGCCCAGCTCGTCGCCGACGCCGAAGCCGCCGGCACCGAAGCTCCGGACATGAACGAAGTCCACGGCATCCTCTTCGAACTCGAAGCCAAGCTCGTTCGCTCCAACATCCTCAACGGCGAACCCCGCATCGACGGCCGCGACACCCGCACGGTCCGCCCGATCGAAATCCGCCAGAGCGTGCTTCCGCGCACCCATGGCTCCGCCCTCTTCACCCGCGGCGAAACGCAGGCCCTCGTGCTTACGACGCTCGGCACGAAGCAGGACGAACAGATCATCGACGGTCTCTGCGAAGAAACGCACGACCGCTTCATGCTGCACTACAACATGCCCCCGTTCGCCACGGGCGAAACGGGCCGCGTCGGCAGCCCGAAGCGCCGCGAAATCGGCCACGGCGCGCTGGCCGAGCGCGCGCTGATCCCGGTGCTTCCCAGCGAAGACGAGTTCCCCTACGCCATCCGCGTCGTCTCCGAGGTCATGGAGTCCAACGGCTCCTCTTCGATGGCTTCGACCTGCGGCTCCACACTCGCCCTTATGGACGGCGGCGTGCCCATTAAGCGCCCGGTCTCCGGTATCGCCATGGGCCTGATCCAGGAGGAGGGCAAGACCGTGGTCCTGTCCGACATCCAGGGTCTCGAGGACTTCCTGGGCGACATGGACTTTAAGGTCACCGGCACCACCGAGGGCATCACCGCCCTGCAGATGGACAACAAGGCCACCGGCCTCACCTTCGACATCCTGGCCCGCGCCCTGCAGCAGGCCAAGGAGGGTCGTGCCTTCATTCTGCAGAAGATGCTCGATGTGATCCCCGAGCCGCGCCACACCACACGCAGCACAGCTCCGCGTATCGTCTCCATCCAGGTTCCGACCGACAAGATTCGCGACGTCATCGGTTCCGGCGGTAAGGTCATCCGCGGTATCCAGGACGAGACCGGCGCCTCGGTCGACATCCAGGAGGACGGCACCGTCTTCGTCGGCGGCACCGGCGAGTCCGTGGACCAGGCTGTCGAGCGCATCAAGCTCATCATCAAGGTTCCCGAGCCGGGCGAGGAGTACACCGGTCGCGTGGTCTCCATCCAGCCCTTCGGCGCCTTCGTCAACCTGCTGCCCGGTAAGGACGGCCTGCTGCACATTTCCCGCGTTGCCAAGGGCCGCGTGGAGAAGGTCGAGGACGTCCTCAACGTGGGCGACGAGGTCAAGGTCGTCGTCATCGAGGTCGACGATCGCGGCAAGATCTCGCTCGATCGTCTGGACAAGCCCGAGGCCCCTGCTCGTGCCGAGGGTGCCTCCGAGGGCGACGGCGAGCACTTCCAGCGCCGTGAGCGTCCGCGTCGCGAGCGCTCCGAGCGCAGCGACCGTCCGCGCCGTCCCGGCGACAACGGAGGCCGCAAGCCCCGCCGTCACCACGACGCCGCGTAATAGCTACACATAAGCAGCTCAACAAGGGCGACTCCGGACAGGGGTCGCCCTTTTGCTATTCCCGGCGGGGTCCGCGGGTAAAGTTTCCTGCTCTACAGTCCTGCTCACGACGGAGGCCACAT
>OGSS01001829.1_pt1 | contig 11770 bp, 10 predicted proteins | sample 1553591 | NCBI WGS metagenome assembly OGSS01 (sample SAMEA2580061, study PRJEB22360) | human gut metagenome | biome: human gut; feature: human-associated habitat; material: faeces | place: Denmark | collected 2008/2010
AGAAAAAGCTTACTTAGCAGGAATGATTCATGATTGTGCAAAGTATTTAAGTGACAAGGAAATAGAGGATTATGTAAATAAGTATGAAATATATTTAGACCCAATAGAGGATGGAAATCGTTCCTTGTCTCATAGTGTAATTGGGGCGTACATATGCGAGTATGAATTTGAAGTAGAAGATGAAGATATTATAAATGCAATCAAATATCATACAACAGGGAGAGAGGACATGTCTCTTTTAGAAAAAATAATTTACATAGCTGATTTAATTGAAGAAGGAAGAAAATTCCCAGTTGTAGATACATTAAGAGAATTAGCATATGGAGGGAAGCTTGATGAAGCACTTTTAACTTCTTTTAATAATACTTTAATGTTTGTCATCAATAAAAAAGAAGAGATACATCCAAGAACAGTTATGGCAAGAAACTATCTAATTAAAGAAAAGTTATTATAAAAAAGCTATATAAAGGCAAACATATTAATAAATTTAAATTTGACTATGTTACAAAATCGTATTAATATGTTACAATAACTAAGTGTATTTTAATTAGGAAAGTGAGGAATTTTTATATGACAGTGGAACAAATGACAAAAATAGCATATGATGCCATAGAAGATAAACTGGGTCAAGATACAGTTATAATAAATATAGGAAAAGTTTCTAGTTTGTGTGATTATTTTATTATTACTACAGCATCTTCTCAGAGACAGGTAAAAGCTATTGCTGACAATGTAGAAGATGAATTAGCAAAACTAGGATTAGAGCCAAGAGGTAAAGAAGGACAAGGAACTCAAACTTGGGTACTCCTTGATTATGGAGACATAATGGTTCATGTATTTAATGAGGAAAATAGAGGGTTTTATAATTTAGAAAAATTATGGAAAGATGCACCTTATATAGATATTGACACATTAGCATAAACATGATAATATATGTTATTATAATTAGAAAATTTCAAAAATTATATTAAATTGAATAGACTAGAGCAGTAAAAGATTATATTTTTTCAGAGAGTTAGTGGAAGGTGAGAACTAATATTATATAACTTTGAACTTACTAGATTAAAATCTATTCTCCATGGCTGGATTAAAAGCTATCTAAGAGAGTCTATATATTGTAGTAGGCTAATTAGGGTGGTACCGCGAAGATTTATCCTCGTCCCTAAACGTAAGTTTAGTGACGAGGATTTTTTATTTTCAAAGAATTATTTGGAAATTATAAGTAAATAATACTAAATAAGGTAGTTATACACAATTAAAAATAGGAGGCAAAATATGAGCGTATATAATTTTAAAGAAGTAGAATCGAAATGGCAAAAAATTTGGAAAGATAATAATCAGTATAAAATGGATACTGCACAAACTGAAAAACCTAATTATTACACATTAGAAATGTTCCCTTATCCATCTGGAAAAATACACATGGGACATGTTAGAAATTATTCTATAGGTGATGTTGTCGCAAGATTCAAAAAAATGGAAGGATATAATGTACTTCATCCAATGGGATGGGATTCTTTTGGATTACCAGCTGAAAATGCAGCTATAAAACATGGAATACATCCACATAAATGGACAATGGAAAATATAGAAGAAATGAAAGAGCAATTAAATTTATTAGGTATTAGTTATGATTGGGATAAAGAAGTTGCAACTTCAACTCCAGAATACTATAGATTTACACAAGAAATATTTTTGAAGTTTTTAGAGCATGGGCTTGCATATAAGAAAAAATCATATGTTAACTGGTGTCCTTCTTGTGAGACTGTTCTTGCAAATGAGCAAGTTGTTCAAGGAGCATGTGAGAGATGTAAAGCAACAGTATTAAAGAAAGATTTAGAACAATGGTATTTTAAGACTACTGAATTTGCAGAAGAATTACTTAATGACTTAGATACATTAGATGGATGGCCAGAAAAAGTTAAAACAATGCAAAAAAATTGGATAGGTAAAAGTACAGGAGCAGATTTAGTTTTTGATATAGATGGAACTGATAAATCTATGACAGTATTTACAACTAGACCAGACACAACTTATGGAGTTACTTATATGGTACTTGCTCCAGAGCATGAATTAGTTAAAGAATTGGTTGCAGGGACTGAATATGAAGCAGATGTTGAAGCTTTTGTTCAAAAAATGCATACTATGACAGAAATAGAAAGAACAGCAGCTGATGTAGAAAAAGAAGGAATGTTTATAGGTAGATATGTTATAAATCCTTTAAATGGCAAGAAAGTTCCTCTATGGATAGCTAACTATGTATTAGTTGAGTATGGAACAGGTGCTATAATGGCAGTTCCAGCACATGATGAAAGAGATAGAGATTTTGCTGAAAAATATAATTTAGACATAATTGATGTAATAACAGAAGATAACAAAATGATAAATTCAGAAGAATTTAATGGATTAGATGCTTCAGAAGGATTTGAAGGAATAATCGATAAGTTAGAAAAAGAAGGTAGAGGAAAGAGAACAATTAATTATAGACTTAGAGACTGGTTAGTTTCAAGACAAAGATACTGGGGTTGTCCTATACCTGTGGTTTATTGTGATGAATGTGGAATAGTTCCAGTTAAAAAGGAAGATTTACCAGTTCTTTTACCAACAGATGTTGAATTTACTGGAAAAGGGGAATCTCCACTTACGACTTCAAAGCAATTTATGTCAACAACTTGTCCTCACTGTGGAAAACCAGCTAGAAGGGAAGTTGATACTATGGATACATTCGTTGATTCTTCTTGGTATTTCTTAAGATATGTGGATAGCAATAATGAAAATGAACCATTTAGTAAGGAATTAGTTAATAGATGGCATCCAGTAGACCAATATATAGGTGGAGTAGAACATGCTATAATGCATTTACTTTATGCAAGATGGTTTGTAAAGGCATTTAAGAGTATGGGAATGGTAGACTTCAATGAGCCATTTAAAAACTTACTTACTCAAGGAATGGTACTTATGGATGGTTCTAAAATGAGTAAGTCTAAAGGGAATACAGTATCTCCTATGGATATAATAGATGAGTATGGAGCAGATACTGCAAGACTTTTCGTATTATTTGCAGCACCACCAGAAAGAGATTTGGACTGGTCAGAGCAAGGTGTTGATGGATGCTTTAGATTCTTAAATAGGGTTTATAGATTGGTTGACGAGTTAGCAGATGTGGTTAAAAAGGATGTAGAGTTTGGAGAATTAAATTCCCAAGATAAGGATATGAGATATACTATACACTCTACACTTAAAAAAGTTACTGCTGATTTAAGTGAAAAATTCGGATTTAATACTGCTATATCAGCTCTTATGGAATTAATAAATGATATGTATAAATATAAAGAGTTAGATAATATAAACGAAGCAGTTATAAAAGAAGGTGTACAAACTATAGTAACTATAATTGCACCATTTGCCCCTCATTTAGGTGAAGAACTATGGACTATGATAGGTAAAGAAGGAAGTGTATTTGATATAGACTGGCCTAAATATGACGAAAAAGCTTTAGTAAAAGATGAAATAGAAGTTGTTGTACAAGTTAATGGAAAAGTTAGAGGAAAATTAACTGTTAACTCAAATATATCTAAAGATGAGATGGAAAAGGTAGCTTTAGAAGATGAAAAAATAAAAGGATTAGTTGAAGGTAAAACTATAGTTAAAGTTGTAGCTGTACCTAAAAAATTAGTAAATATAGTTGTTAAATAACTCAAAAATATAAACAAAAATATAAATTTATAAAATAAATGAGGCTGTCTCAAAATAGAGATAAGCCTTTTTTCATTGTTGAAATTATAAAATTGTTGAAATTATAAAAATAGATTTGATTTTATACAAAAAAATGATTAAAGAACTAAAAAGTTCATTCTTATATACCCTAGTTGTTGTTTTAAATATTATTATAATTAATGTTAAATCGAGTTAATGTATTAAGTGGTATGTAAATCATTCAGTTTCCAAAGTGTTGTTCATCAAGGAACTGCTCTAAGCTTAAACGAAAAAAATATAATTATTGTATTTTGAAATTTTTTTCTATATAATGAAAATAGGCAAAAAAGGTGCGTATCTATGCTTTATATGAAACACCCAGACAACGAAATTCAGATTCATATAAGAGCTACCATGTTTCTAAAAAGGAACTTGCAAAAAAAATAGGCGTTTCAACTTACCAGTTGATTAAAATTATCACCAGGAAAACAAGGATGGTCAGCAGTAGCATTCTAATGGGTGTTGTCGATATATCCAAGTTGGGATTGTTTGAGGATGTTATCAAATAACTTGTGATAGGTGCAGTAGATGTGGAGATTCCTGATACGGATTTATTCTCAGGAGATGGTTGCTTCGGGAGATATGGAGCGTAACCAGTTTATTGATATGGTAACCATTTTTTTGTCTAATTTGATGAAAGAATCCCAAGAATACCATACAGAAGTAAGACAGGAATTAACTGGTGGTATAAACTGATAAAGGCAAATTTAAAAATTTTGATAGGATGATTTTAAGATTTATCTTCTATTTTTTTTAGAAATAATTGAAATGTTATGAGGAGGTATGTACAAATGGAGATTGTAACAAATAATCAATCAGGTGTAGAAATTCAACTCAGTCTGTTTGAAGCTATCAAAGATTTATTGTTAATTAATCCTATTTTCTTGTTGGGAATTATCTTGATTGGTATTTTCTTAGTTGTAATATTCAAGAAAAATAGTGATATTCCAAAGGTAAAAACATCTATTTTATCACTGGCAATGTATTACTACTTATGTTTAACACTATCGCATATTGTTGGTATCCCTACATTCAGTGAATATATAAGACTGTCACAGTTAGGGGAAACGTTCTTTAATCCAAACATAAATCTTATTCCTTTTAGTGATGGATTTAGTTTGAGTTTTATTTTGAATATTTTACTTTTTGTCCCATTAGGTTTTTTATGTCCGCTTATCAGCAAAACCTTTGAACGTTTGAGAAATACATTCTTGATTGGTTTTGGATTATCTCTTTTTATCGAAACTATTCAGCTTTTTACGTTACACAGAGCAACCGATATAGACGACTTACTCACGAATGTAATTGGAACAATAATAGGCTATTTCTGCTTCAAACTGATTGCTAAATTGCGAATTGTAAAACTACATTCAGATGATGACTCTATGGAACAGGATTACACAGTATGTATTCCGATTGCCATTATAATAGTTGCCCTTATATTAGGATTTTTTAGTTAAGTTCCAAATAGCTAATCTGGGAATCCAGACAATATAACAGATAGTATGTTACCTTTTACAGGAGCATACTGTCTGTTATATTGTCAACATCTCATTTTATGGTTTGTGTGTATTTTCTTGTAAACTGAACTAAATAATTAAATAGAAGTTATTAGAATTAATAATAACAGATAGATATTAATAAGCATAAATAAATAGTAAAATGTGTAGATATAGACGTTTTTAAGTGAAACTATTATAAAATAATTGACTGACAATCAACTGACAAAACCTATTTTTTAGGTTTAACTGACATTTAACTGACAGTCAGTTTTTACTATTTAAATAGAAGTTCGCTTAGATTGTTGGAAGCTTCTTTGTCCATTTCTTTAAGTACATGAGAATATCTATTCATAGTTATTTTTATATCTGTATGACCCAATCTTTCAGAAACAACTTTCATATTAGTACCTCCCAAAAGCAGCAGAGTAGCACTTGTATGTCTTAAATCATGTATTCTAATTTTTTTTAGATTATTTTTTTTTGTAAAATTATGAAACGTTTTTCTTAGTGAAGAAGGTAGAAACGGATTTAAATTGGTGTTTAGACAAACTAAGTTATTTTTGTTTTCCAGGATACCTTGCAATTTTAATTTGCTTTGTCTTAGTTTTTCTATTTTCAATTTTTCAATTAATTCTTTTGGAGCTGATAAAGCTCTTTTTGATTTTGGTGTTTTTGGCTCTTTAAAAGATATTTTTCCATTAGAATAGACAAGAATTTGATTAACATTTATCAGATTGTTATCTAAGTCAACATCTGACCACCTAAGCCCAGTAGCTTCTCCCATTCTTAAACCTAGAAGTAACATTAAAAGAATAGGTATTTCTATATTATTACCAAGTAACTTTTCTATTAGCAATAATACTTCTTCTCTATTGTATATTTCATTTGTAGAATATTTTTCTTTAGAAGGAAGTTTTATAAAATCACATGAATTTTCTTGTATTTCTCTTAATCTATATGCTTCCCTTATTACAGAACTTAGAAAGCTATACCTTACTTTAGCACTAGTAAAGGTAGAATTATTAAAGTTATAATTTACAAAAGCTTGTACTGAACTAGGATTTACTTCTGTGAGTTTTAGATTCTTAAAAAAAGGTTCTATGTAATTTTTAACCCAAGATTTTGTATTTGTAACAGTATATGGAGACCAATTATTTTTATTCATGTCTATGTATTTATAACATCTTTCTACAAATGTCATATCTTTTGGAGCAACAAACTTATTATTGTTTATAGTAGATTTTATTTCAATTAAATGTTTTTCAGCATCCTTTTTCTTTTTATAGCTTCCATAACTTTTTTGTTTCTTTTTGCCAGTTTCTTATTCCACATATACATAGAATTTTTCCCATCTTTTTCTTATAAAAGCTGATTTGATATTCATATGTACACTCCCTTTATAAGTTAGTTTTATAAAAGAACAGTTGGACTGCTCTAATTATGTCATTATCTTTTTAATTCTTTACAGTTACATTATAACACGTATTTGTATACACTTAAATTAACAGGAAGATAAATATCGTTAAAGGAGGAAAAGAAAATTTAATGTAGAATTATTAAGATATATAGTATTTCATATATAAAAGGGGGAGATATTGTGAAATTAAAGAAATTATTATCACTAGGGTTAGTGTCAATGTTTGTTGCTGGTTTTCCTATATCAGCTAATGCACTTGATAAAATTGATAAAATTCAAGGAGCAGATAAATACGAAACTGCTGGTATCATAGCTGACAAACAAAGTTATACTACTGCAATACTTATAAATGCAGATAGTACAATGGCTGATGGGCTAAGTGCGAGTGGACTTGCAGGAACAACAAATGCACCAATTCTTTTAACTAAGAAAAATAATATACCTAATGCAACTCTTAAAAGAGTAGAAAAAGCTAAAAAGGTATACATAATAGGAGGAGAAAGTTCCATTGATAAAGCAACAGAAACTTTTCTAAAAGATAAAGGAATAGAGACTAGAAGGCTTCAAGGTAATGATAGGATTAAGACAAGTTATAATGTAGCAAAAGAAATAAATTCTATTAATAAAGTAAATAAGGTAATATTAACTAATGCTTTCAAAGGTGAACCAGATGCTATGAGTATTGCCTCTGTGGCTGTTAGAGACAAAGCACCTATAATATTAACTGATGGGAAAAGTGTGCCATTTAATACTACTGGAATAGAAAGTTATGCAATAGGTGGCACTTCATCAATGAGTGATAGTTTAGTAAATGATACTAATTCAACTCGATTGGGTGGAGTAGATAGATATGATACTAATAAAAAAATAGTAAATAAGTTCTATAATGGCGCAAAAGAATTTTATATAGCTAGTGGTACTGATTTAGTTTATGCTTTAGTTGCTTCACCAATGGCTAAAAATAATCCTATTGTACTAGTTGATATTGGAAGTAATAAAGATATACTTAAAAATGCTGCAAAAGTGACTGGGATAGGAAATCTAAGTGATAAAATTATGCTAGAGTGTGAAAATACCATCAATAATATTAGTCTTCCATCTTCAAATAAAAATATAATATGTGGATTAAAGATTGATTTTGATTCAAATCACATAATTTGGCAAGATAAAGGAAGTTATCTTGAATGTTATGATGATAACCTTGAATATTATACTGAAAAATATAAAGACCCAACAGTTCCTATAAATATAGAAAATACAAGTACACAAAATTTAGATGTAACAAAATTAAAAGTTTATGGAGAAGCTAATTCAACATTATATATGGGGCAATACGCTAAAATAAAAATGGATTTTAATAGTTTTGGTGTACTAAAGCCAGGAGAAAAATGTACTATTTATTTAGATATAATTTCATTAGATCCATCAAGAAGCATGACATTAACATTTTCTTATGTAGGTGATAAAGAAAATTATAAATATGAACAAGGATTGGCAAGTAGAATATTATTTTATAACCCAGATGGAGAAGATTTTTTTGAATATAAATAACTAGTGGGTATGTAAATTAATAAGGGTTTTATAAGTTTAATTTTTTTATTTTCGTTTTATATTAACTATGTGGTATGTAAATAACACTTTAAAAACTAATGTATTCAGTATAAGAGATTGTTTTATATTAACTATGAGGTATGTAAATCTTATACTTAGTTAGAACTATATATCGACACAAATATGCTTTATATTAACTATATGGTATATAAATTGCAATTTTTATTCGTTGTCCAATATCTTTGAAATTTGTTTTATATTAACTACGTGGTATGTAAATTTGCAACAAGTATAGGTAAAATACCCCAATAATTTATACAGCATTTTCTCCTTTAAAATATAATTATTTTTTATCATTTGTAGTAAATAATTACCAGATAACATTGACTTTAGTTTTAATGATTAAAATATAAAAGTAGAATAATTATAAAAAGTATTGAAAAATTTATAAATATATATAATAAAACTTAATGACAAGATATTAGATATAAAAAATAATTACCTTATAAATAGATTGAAATTTATGAATATTCATACTATAATTTAAATATAAGGAGATGCCCTTTGAAAATAAAAATTAAAAAATATTTAATGCTATTACAATAGGAACTAGAACTACACTTAATAAATATACAGAAATTAGATTTGGCTCAATATAAAATACAAATATAGAATTTAGGTGTTTTTTATGAAAAAATTTTTATATGCTTTATATAGTTTCATTGTTATTATAGCTAATTTTAGATTAAAAGAAAAAAATTATAACTTTATTTTATTAGCAATCTTTTTTATATTGCTGTTAATTCAAAATGGAGTTTTAAAAACAGGTTATCAAAATAGAGCTACATTTTATCAAGATAATTATTTTAATGGAGAGGATAAAAATGATAAGATAAAATTTATGACTATAAAGATTTTTATATTTTTGTCATTACCATTATGTTTTAATATACTATTCAATTATTTAACTTCTTAAATTACATTTATATATAGGAGTCTTATGATAAAAGTAAGCTTATGTGTTATTTGTAGTAAATATAAAGTGCATATAGTGATAAAACAAAAGTTTCATATAAATGAAGAAAAAATATAAAATAATTTATTTAACTACTTAAAAATAAACTAAAAGGGATAATAAAATAGCTTTTAGGTTATGGTAATAAAGGTATTTAAAAAGAGTGCATAAGCACTCCAATTGTGAGAAATACATACACAAATCATTATTACAACAATGAAAAATGTACATATAAGAGACGTTTTGTATTTGTTTTAAGTGATAATATTTTAATACTAACTAAATAATTATCACAATAGTAAAAAAGAAAAAGGAGTATTTTGTACTCCATTTGTCAAAAATATAAAACTTTTATATAAGCTTATTATAACATAATTGATAAAAGTGTAAAGATATATAATGAATTTATAAAGAAAAATAAAATAAAAAAGATAAATCCTAATCAAAGGATTTATCTTTTTGTATAGAAAATAATTATTCTATTATTAAATGGCATGGCTAAACTGGATAATAATTTATTATTACTGCTTTCAATATTTTTTCTCCTTGATTATGGTATGTATGAATTGATTCAGCTGAAAAACAAATAGAGTCATTTTCTCTAAGTTGATAAATAGAGTCATTTACTTCTAATTTTAATTGACCTTCTATAATCATAATATATTCCTGTGATTTTTCAGAATGACCAACAGATGTATAACTATGACCTTCTTCTAATTCCATTTGAAATAATTCGAAGTTTCTAGTTGGTGTATTGGGATAATAACAATAAAGACGATAATCTTTATTTTCTGAAACTTGTACATCTATATCAGTTTTTGATACAATAAAAGTTTCATTTTGAGGTTGTTCCAGTATTGCAGTATATGGAACATTTAGTCCACTTGCAATTTTCCAAATTGTGTTTACTGTTGGGTTTGAGTCTCCCTTTTCAATTTGCGAAAGCATTACTTTACTTACGCCAGATAATTCAGCAAGTTGACCTAGACTTAAGTTACGTTCATTACGTAATCTATTTAAATTTTTAGCAATAACAGTATTAATACTCATAGTAGCTCCTTAAAATGTAAATTATTGACAAATATAATTTACGAATGTATAATTTATTTAACATTATTTATAATTTACAAATGTATAATATAATGAACGTTAAATACACTGTACATCCGTAATATAAATTATACTGCATAAAGAGTTGTTTTTCAACGGATGATAGTTGAGAGATTAAGGGGGAATTGTAATGCGTGTACTTAATAATGTTACAGAGGCTATAGGCAATACTCATATGTTACATTTATCCAAAATAGCAGATGAATTTGGAGTTCAAGGTAATATTTATGCAAAGATGGAATACTTAAATCCGGGATTTAGTAAAAAGGACCGTGTAGCATTACAAATGATTACCGAAGCAGAAAATGCAGGTTTATTAGTTCCAGGTCAAGCAGTTGTGGAATTAACAAGTGGTAATACTGGAACAGGACTAGCAATAGCTTGTGCATGTAAAGGATATAAATTTATAGCGTGTATGTCAAAAGGAAATTCTATGGAAAGAGCAAGAATGATGAAAGCTTTAGGTGCTGAAGTAGTTCTTGTAGACCAAATGCCTAATTCAGTTCATGGACAGGTATCTGGTGAAGATTTGGCACTTGTAGAAATTGAGGCTCAAAAAATAGCAAAAGAAAGAAATGCATTTAGAGCAGACCAATTTAATTTAGAAGCTTGTAATCATGCACATGAAAAGTATACAGCAGAAGAAATGTGGGAACAATTGGATGGAAATATTGATGTATTTGTAGATTTTCTTGGAAGTGGTAGTACTTTTGCAGGATGTTCAAAAACACTTAAAAAACATAATTCTTCTATCAAATGTTATGTTGTTGAACCTGAAACAGCAGCAATTTATTCAGGTAAAGAAATAACTGACCAAGGGCATAAAATACAAGGTGGAGGATATTCTATGGATTTGCCATTAGTAGACAAGAAACTTATTGATGGTTATATTCAAGTTACAGACGAGGAGGCAACTGATGTAGCAAGAAAATTAGCTAAATTAGAAGGTGTATTTGCAGGATTTTCTTCAGGGGCAAATGTATGTGCAGCAATTAAGTTGTTAAAGAGCAGTGAAAAAGGAAAAAATATAGTTTTAACTCTTAATGATAGTGGTTTAAAATATTTAAGTACTGATTTATATGAAGAATTGTAATAATAGCACAATAGTTATGCAATGTTTTTTAAATTAAGTATATAGATTTAAATTATAAAAAGTATCTCAATGTGATTTTTGAAAGTTATAAAGGAGATACTTTTTTATTTTGTAAATATGGAGTATCCTACTTATAAGTATTAAGCTATATAGATATTGATGATTAGCTATGCAATAAAAAAGAGTATTTGTTTTGCATTTATACATCATAACTTGGAATAATACATATTAATGTTCTAAATGTATTTAAAACATATGATAAAATTAGAACAAACAGATACAAGGAGATAAACATGCAAAAGAGAATTTTAAGAAATTTTATATTT
>OGSS01001830.1_pt1 | contig 11764 bp, 5 predicted proteins | sample 1553591 | NCBI WGS metagenome assembly OGSS01 (sample SAMEA2580061, study PRJEB22360) | human gut metagenome | biome: human gut; feature: human-associated habitat; material: faeces | place: Denmark | collected 2008/2010
TCATAAAGACAATTGAGGATATCGCGTTCCAGACCAATATCCTGGCGCTGAACGCAGCGGTAGAAGCCGCCCGGGCAGGAGAGGCAGGCAAAGGGTTCGCGGTGGTGGCGGACGAGGTGCGCAATCTTGCGGGCAAATCCGCCGATGCTTCTAAAAATACTTCATCACTGATTGAGGGCTCCCTTCATGCGGTGGAACGAGGCACCAGAATCGCCAATGAGACAGCCCGGGCGCTGGACGAAGTGGTGAATGGCGTTCAGGATGTATCCGCGGCCATCAATGAGATTTCCGCGGCCAGTGTAGACCAGGCGTCCTCGGCCAGACAGGTCACACAGGGAATAGACCAGATTTCCAGTGTTGTCCAGACAAATTCAGCTACAGCGGAAGAAAGCGCGGCTGCCAGCGAGGAATTGTCCGGACAGGCCCAGATCCTCAAGAATCTGGTTGGGCAGTTTAAGCTGGGCAACGCGGAATCCGCAGAGGAGCCCGTGATACCGGTCCCTGATGAGACCATTTCATAAGTGAGTTAACTGACAGGAATTTAAAGGAAGGGGCGCAGGTTAAAAGCCGCTGAATTCACAGCTGCTGATGTGATATGCCCCTTCCCCGGCATCAATCCAGACGAATCTTGTTTTTCTCCACATCCAGCCCCTCCGGCATATTGACAGCCTGAATCCTTCCGTCGGTGGTGACCGGCTCAAGCACTCCGTTTTCACTATGATTCTCAATATAGGCCATCACCGCATCAATGATATTGGGCTGATTTCTGGCCCAGTCCGTTATCAGCCGATACTGTTCATCATAGGTGTCCATACTCAGGTCAAACAACCTGCAGGCGTTCTCATCCTCAGGGTCAAAGGTCTGATAGAGTGCAATGCCCTCAGGCAGCCGGGCCGGCTTGTCCGGGGGAAGTATTGTAAACCCATCCCAGCCATCGCTGCCCCCCAGCTCATAGTCTGTGGTCGCCACCGTGTACCAGGCATCCGGGTCCACCGGCTCTCCGTTTAACAGGCGGACATCACTGATTTCCACCTTTCCTCCATATGCATTTTCCTCCAATGGTTCATAGGCCATGGTATAGGTGAAGCCAGAGGGAATCACCATACCGCCGAACACGCCAGACTGGTCCGCTCTCACCGCGTCGGCCAGGTTATTGGTGGAGAGAATGGATATCAGATTGGCGCCCTTGCAGCGTACAGTGACCACATGGTTGTTCAGGCCGTAGAGCATGGACGTGGCCAAATCAGATTCTGTTATCTCCCCTTTCTCAAGCTCTGCTGTCAGGGTTCCTGCGTTGATGGCGGCCAGGTCTGCTCCCGTGTACTGGCGCAGGGCATCAGCCAGCAGGTTTCCCAGGGCTGATTCATTGGAGCGGGAGAATATGCGCACATAGTTATATGTCTTATCTGTCTTCCCAACCACACGGTCCGGGACCTGGTAACGGTTTTTCCCTGTGGTGCGGTATTCTTCCAGCGCTTCCAACATCCCCTCTGTGCCGCCAATCTTCATGTAGGAGCTGGCGCCTTCCAGACCTGCATAATATTTCTGCCCGCACAGGTAATGGCGCAGGGCAAAGGTAAATAAATCCGAGCCGTAAAACTGGTAAGGGTTTTTCACAATGGAGTGTTCTGTAAGGCACTGGTAAAACTCAGGGTGGGTATTCTTAAAATAATCATACTTTAATGTGTCATCCCGGCGGTAGTAGGTGGTGGCGCCCACGGGAACCGAAGCACTGTAATATTCCGGCGCAAACTCTGTGGAGGCCACATATTCCAGATACAGGCGGCAGGCCTTAAGGACATTCTCGTCTGCAATGTTTGCATTGATTCCCAGATACCAGTCCCCGTTGGTGGCCAGCCAGCGATCCTCCCCGGTTTTCCCCATATACGGTATGAATACAAAGTCCTGGGCCTGCACCCATACCTGTCTGCCGTCCTTTTCTATTTTAAAGCTGGGGACACCGTTCACATCCCTGATTTTCTCTTCAAAATGTACTGCATAGTCCACATAACTCACCGAACACATAACCGCGTTTCCCCGAACCACCTCCCGCAGATTCTGTTTGCTGCTCATCAGGAAATCGCCGTTCTGGTACAGCCCAAGGCTTTCCAGCTCCTCAATTCCCTTGAGGACGCGGGCAAATGCAGGATTTGCAAAGGAAACCCCTGCCGGATCATTCCGGTACAGATTCAGCCACTGCAAATATTCGCTGTCCGTGTAAGCATCCAGAAGAAAGGGCATGGCCACCACAGCAGCCGCGTCATTGTAAAGCATCCCAAACGCATAGGCCCGCACCCCTGTATCCTCCTTTTTCTCCTGAATCTGGCGGCAGAGTTCCATAAATTCTCCCTGTGTCCGCGGCATGCCGTATCCCAAATCCGTCAGGAGCCGCCTGTTCACCATCAGCCCTGAGATATACCCATTCCCAACGGGGAGGGCATATACCTTTCCCCCTACCTCCGCATCATTTAAGGCGCTAATCATATAATTCCTCAGAAATGGTTCTGATGTTAAATCCTTCAGATAACCGTTCTGTACATAGGTATAATAATCCTGTGTATAGAGGATTTCCGGGCCTCCTCCGCTGCGCACCGCTGCCAGCTGGGCATTCTCCATCTTTGGCGCTATCTCATAGGTGCTCTCGATTTTAACTCCGGGCATAGTGCGGTGGATATAGGCTTCCGCCTGCTCCGTATCGATGTTTTCACCCATGGTATTGTACACGTGCAGCACTACCGGCGCCTCAGCCGGAGCTGCCTGGCTCTGTTTCTTATCCTCTGTGGCCGCGGCATCCTTAAGCGCCCTGCATCCGGTTGCCGCAGATATCAGCACCAGCCCCAGAAACAGCCCTATTGCCATCCGTTTCTTCATATTTCTTCTCCCTCTTTCCCGGGTATGGGGACAGCCCTTTAACCCAGCAGCCCCCGCAGCTGTTCCATATTGATGGGTTTTGTCAGTACTGCGCCGAACCCTGCCCGCGCTGCCTCTGACCGCACCTCATCCTCACTGCTGGATGTAAATGCAAAGACAGGGATGGTTCCCGCACCTTCCTTTTGGCTGCCACGGATGGCTTCCGCTGTCTCAAAGCCGTTCATGACCGGCATATGCAAGTCCAACAGGATCGCGTCATATGTTCCGTCCGGGGCACCCAGATATGCCTCCAGAGCCTGGCGTCCATTTTCCACCGCATCCACCTGCTGGCCGTCTGCCCGTATCAGCTCCACTGCTATCTCCCGGTTAAGTTCATTGTCCTCCGCCAACAAAAGCCGCAGGCAGCGGCCCTCACGCCGCACCCGGCCAATCTCCTTTGCCAGGACCGCGAAGTCTATGGGCTTTGGAACAAAACCATTCATCCCTGCTTCAAGAGCTTCCCTGCGATCCTCCTCAAAGGCATTGGCTGTCAGCGCTATCATCGGGATGGATGCTGCCTGGGGATGGGCGCTCTCCCGTATCCTGCGGGCCGCATCCAGTCCTCCCAGAACCGGCATCTGCAAATCCATGAGAATCACGTCATATGTATGCTCAGGTGCCTCCAGAAAACGGATGCACCCCTCTTCTCCGTTCCGGGCAGTATCCACTGCCGCCCCCATAAGTCCGGAGAGCATTTCCACTGCGATTTCCATATTTACCGCATTGTCCTCCACCAGCAGCAGGCGCACGCCATTTAATTCCCCTGCCAGTCCGCCGGATATGCTCTCCCCCTGTCCCAGCATTCCGGTAATTTTCCGGTACAGACTCATCCGGAACAGAGGCAGGCTGATTGTATGGTTAAATCCCTTCTGTTTAATCTCCTCAAACAGTTCCTGCTCATCAGGTTTCAGTCCCAGAAGCACAAGCGTATCCCTGCCCAAATCCCGTCTCAGCCCCTCTGCGGTTAAGGTCTGGTCAAAACGGAGCATTTTATAAGGAAGAAATACCAGGGAGAAGGGACGGCCTGCGGCCATTCTCCCGGCAGCCAGGGATACTGCGGCCTGATAATCTGTCTCCCAGGCAGCATCCACACCGATTTCCTCCAGCTTTTTCACTGCATCCCTGCACTTTTCCCCGCTGCCGGGTTCGCCAATGACCAGCATGGTGCAGCCTGCAGCCAGAGGCACGTGGCGGCCGCTCAAACGGATGGAAAGCCCAATGGTAAAGGTGGTGCCCTTTCCCGGCTCGCTCTCCACCTGGATAGTGCCGCCCATCAAATCCACAATGCGCTTGGTTATGGCCATGCCCAGGCCTGTTCCCTGGATTCCCTGTCTGTAAGAATTCTGGTCCCGTGAGAACATTTCAAAAATCTGTCCCATATATTCCCGGCTCATACCCACGCCTGTGTCGCTGACCCTGAATACAAAGCTGGCACATGAAGGCTCCGTCGACGGGACCTCTGTGATATCCAGATGGATGTCCCCGTCCCTTGGCGTAAACTTCACCGCATTTCCCAGCACATTGGTCAGCACCTGGCTCAAGCGCACCGTGTCGCCGCACAGCAATTCATGGGTAATGTTCCAGACATTCACGTCAAAATGCTGTCTGTGCACGTCTGTCTGGGACTGGGTCACCGTAACCACGCCGGACAGCCATTCGCCCAGTTCAAACTCTGTCTCTGCCAGCTGCATTTTTCCGGATTCTATTTTAGACATGTCCAGCACATCGTTAATCAAACCCAGCAGCAGTTTGGAGGAGTTGGCGATTTTCTGGAGGCATTCCGTTACCTTCTTGCTGTCCTCCGGTGAATAGAGGGCCAGGTTGGTCAGGCCGATTACCGCGTTCAGGGGCGTGCGTATATCGTGGCTCATGCTGGCCAAGAAGGTACTCTTGGCTGCATTGGCCCGTGCCTCGCTCTCCAGGGCCTCCTCCAGGCGCCTGCGGGACTGCTCCCGTTCCGTGATATCCTCCAGCGTCAGGGTGATAAAACGCTGGCTGCTGTCCTGTTCCGCAATCAGATATGCATTCAGGGACAGCACAATATCCTTTTGGGTATCCGGCCGGGTAAAGTGCAGCTTCAGGCTTCCGCTGCCACACTCCCCCTTCCGTATCCGGCTCAAAAGGTCCAGGACCGCCTGGCGGTCGCTGCCGCTGATACTGCTTAAGAATGTTTCATCTATGGCATTTCCAAATGCATCCTCAATCCCCAGGACCTGTTCCGTGTTGCGGGACGCATACTCAATGGCGCCGCTTTCACTGTCGCCAATAACTATGACATTGGGCACATAATGGGTCATCAGTGTAAAAATCCGGTCGCGGCGCACTGCTTCCCTGGATGCGTTGGCGCGCACCACAAATACCAGCATAATTACAATCACCAGAAACAGACCCAGCATCAGTATTATGATGAACATGGTCAGCCGGATCGTCTCCTGGTTAATCTGCGCCGCATCTGCCGTGATGTGGTCATAGGAGACACAGGATATAAAATCCCAGCCAGTCCGGGGGATGGGAGCATACACCAGCTCATAGCGCGAATCCTCAAAATAAATCTCAGCGCTTCCGCTTCTTTCGTTCCTGAAATCAGAAAGCACCCTTTCATAGTCCGTTCCGCCCTCAGCGTCCGGAGTGAAGAACCCCTCATTCCTGGGATTTTCCTCAAAATATGTAAACAGGTTCAGGGCCTCTCCCAGTTCACGGTTCACATGGGTGCGGGAGAGAATCAGCCCGGAATCAGTGGTGATCATATAGGAAGCATTGTCCCTGAAAGCAGTGGAATCATAAAGGGACCGGAAGGAATCCTGGCTGTAAATTCCAATCAGTATGACAGAGCCCGTACGGCAGGAAAATGCCGCCACATCCTTGCCCGAAGCGCTGAACGGATCTGAAATAAAGCTGATCGCCTCCCCGTCCGGGCTGTTCAGGCAGTCCACATAGGCCTGGCTGGAATACAGGTTGATGGGTTTCACAATATTTCCCTCGCTGTAGACACCGCGGCCTGATTCGTTCAGCAGTACGCAGTAATCGAACACGGACACCCTGTTAAAGTCCCGGAGATAACTTTGGTCCTCCTGGCTGAGCCCGTCAATGGAGTCAAAACCATGTTCCTTCAGATCTTCGGACATGCCGATTCCCAGCACGCGTATCTCGTGCCGGCAATGATCAAATCCCTCGGTTGTCTTGGAAATAAGGGTGCTGGTTGTCTCCTTCAGCGCAGAAATATTGGAATTAATGATACGGTCATAGATGTCCTTTCGGTATCCTTCCAGAAAATAAGATAACGATAAATAAAAGACAACCGCAAGAGCAATACAGACTGCTATGGTCACGGGCAGAGAAAACTTATGTTTTTTTCGTATCTGTTTCATCTGCCGTACCTCGCTTTTCCGGGAACCATTTAATGTTAAACAGCTTTGAGTATTATTATATTATTTGGGAGACTATTTGTCAATTTCACAAAATACGGGCCCGTGCCGCCCGAAGATAGTTTCATCTGCATTATCTGCATTATATGAAAAAGGACCCATGAAGAAGTAAGCGAATCTTCATGGGTCCGGTTTAAACTGCCATTGAGCTGCAGCTGTTTATGCCTACAGTGACTTCACGGCTGCCACAACGTTCTCAACCGTAAATCCGAATTTCTTAAAGAGCTGTCCTGCCGGTGCGCTGGCGCCAAAGCCCTTCATGGTGACGGTGGTTCCGTCAAGGCCCACATACCTGCCCCATCCGAAATCGCCCAGTGCCTCTACTGCCACTCTCTTGCGAACTGCCTTTGGAAGGACCTTCTCCTTGTAGTCCTCAGGCTGCTCCTCGAACACGTCCATACTCGGCATGCTGACAACGCGCACATCCACGCCCTCTTTTGCCAGTTCAGCCTTTGCCCCCACTGCCAGCTCCACCTCGGAACCAGTGGCTATGATGATGGCATCCGGAACTTCCTTTGCGGAATCCTCCAGAATGTAGGCTCCCTTTAATGCCTCCTTGCTGGAACCAGCCAGCTGCGGCAGGTTCTGCCTTGTGAGTACCAGGGCCGTGGGAGTCTTTTTGGAAGATACGGCGCTGTACCATGCAGCAGCTGTCTCCGTGGCATCCGCCGGACGGTATACATGGAAGTTAGGCATGGCGCGCAGCATGGCCAGCTGCTCGATGGGCTCATGGGTAGGTCCGTCCTCTCCCACTCCGATGCTGTCATGGGTAAATACAAAGGTAAGGGGCACGCCCATAAGAGCGGACAGCCTTGCCATTGGCTTTGTATAATCGCTGAACACAAAGAAGGTGGACACAAATGCCCGCAGGCCGCCGTGAAGCATAAGACCATTTCCAATAGCGGACATGGCCAGCTCGCGGACACCGAAATGCAGGTTGCGTCCGGCATAGTTATCCCTGGAGAAATCGCCCATATCGGCCATGTAGGTCTTGGTGGACGGAGCCAGGTCTGCCGCTCCTCCAATCAGGTTCGGCATCAGGTTCTTAAGCTTCTGAAGCTGCTTGCCGGACAGGCTTCTGGTAGCATCCGGCTTGTCCTCAAATGCCCAGTAGTCTTCGCTGTCATAAACATCATTAGCCAGATTCGGATGATAGAATTTATCCCATAATTCCTTCATCTCCGGGTATTTCCCGCAGTATTCCCCAAATAATGCGTTCCATTTCTCCTCTGCCACGGCGCCTCTCTCAGCGTATGCCTTATAATTGGCATATACCTCATCCGGTACATAGAAGGGCTCCATGGACGGCCAGTTCAGGAATTCCTTCATGGCTTTTACATTGTCATCCCCCAGAGGCTCGCCGTGGGCGCTGGCCTTGCCCTGCTTGGCGGGACAGCCGTAGCCAATCTGGGTCTTTACGGTGATGAAGGATGGACGTGTGGTGTCTGCCTTTGCCTCCTCGATGGCCCTTCCGATGGCATCCAGGTCATTGCCGTCCTCAACGGTAATCAGCTGGAATCCGAAGGCTTCCATGCGCTTCTGTACGTTCTCTGTAAACGCGATATCCGTGCTTCCCTCGATGGAAATACGGTTGGAATCATAAAATACAATAAGCTTGCCCAGTCCCAGGGTGCCTGCCAGTGAAAATGCCTCGGAGGATATTCCCTCCATCATGCAGCCGTCACCGCCCAGCACATAGGTAAAATGGTCCACAACTGGATACCCTTCCTTGTTGAACACAGCTGCCAGATGGGACTCTGCCATAGCCATGCCCACCGCCATGCCCATACCTGCGCCCAGGGGGCCTGTGGTGGCCTCAACGCCTACGGTATGGCCGTACTCCGGATGTCCCGGTGTCAGGGAATCCATCTGGCGGAAATTCATCATATCCTCTTTTGTAAGGCCGTAGCCGAAAAGATGAAGCAGGGAATACAGCAGTGTGGAGCCATGGCCTCCTGAAAGAATGAAACGGTCCCTGTTCTCCCATCCTGGATTCTTAGGATTGTGGTTCATATGTTTTGCCCACAGCTCAAAGGACATGGCTGCGGCTCCCAAAGGAAGACCTGGGTGGCCTGATTTGGCTTTCTGTACAGCATCTGCTGCCAGAACGCGGATTGCATTGACTGACATGGTATCAATCTGATTCATAGTTCCCTCCATTCCGGTGCCCCAAGGGGGCCCACGCATCATAGATGTTATTTTTTTACCAACTGCCCTTTATTATACCAATTCCGTCCATACAGGGCAATACTTTTTCTCGCAAAAATCAGTGCAACATTTTGCGGTTCTATGCGTTATTTTGCAAATTTAAAAACAATTATTATAAAAAGATAATAATTTAAACACATTTTTATCACATTTTAATTTTAAAACTGTTTGGTGAATATGTTTATTATAAACTGACAGGAGGACACAATCAGTGATTGAAGTAAAAAATCTTGTGAAAGATTATGGCGGCCATCTGGCAGTGGACCATCTGAGTTTCCGGGTGGAAGACGGCCAGATATACGGCTTCCTGGGCCCTAACGGAGCCGGGAAGTCCACTACCATGAACATCATGACCGGTTATCTGGGCGCCACAGAGGGCCAGGTCATCATAGACGGCCACGACATACTGGAGGAACCGGAAGCCGCAAAAAAACGCATCGGGTATCTGCCGGAGATTCCGCCTCTTTATACGGACATGACCGTGGATGAATACCTGGAGTTTGCGGCCTGTCTTAAAAAACTGCCGAAAGCAGGGAAAAAGGACGCCATACAGGAGGTCATGGAACTGGTTAAAATCACGGACGTCAGGAAACGGCTGATCCGAAACCTGTCCAAGGGTTACCGCCAGCGGGTGGGTATGGCCCAGGCTGTTTTGGGGAAGCCCTCTGTCATCATCCTGGATGAACCCACCGTCGGACTGGATCCAAAACAAATCATTGAGATACGGGATATGATAAAGGGCCTGGGCAAGCAGCACACTGTCATCCTGAGTTCCCACATCCTGTCCGAGGTAAGCGCTGTGTGCGACCATATCATGATCATTGCCCGGGGAAAGCTGATTGCCAGTGACACTCCTGAAAACCTGGAACAGAGGTTAAAAGGCGCCGCCGGCCTGGAGCTGTCGGTAAAAGGCAGCGTGGAGGCGCTCAGGCCCGTGCTGGAGGAAATTCACGGACTGTCCGTAAAGCATATGGCGGCGGGAAACGAGGCTGGCACCTGTGTTGCGAGTCTGCAGTATGACGGGGAAACAGATATCCGCGAAACCATTTTTTACGCCTTAGCAGACCACCGCCTTCCCATCCTGTCCATGGCGCCATCCAGGGCTTCCCTGGAAGAAATATTCCTGGAGCTGACAGAGGATTCTCCAGATTCCCGGGAGGACAGCGGCGCCGCAGATACCACAGACCAGTTAAAGGAGGAGGATTCCCAATGAGAGCCATCTATAAGCGGGAGCTGAAATCCTATTTCTGCTCCATGACAGGCTATGTTTTTATTGCTTTTATGACCATGTTTATGGGCATTTATTTCATGGTCTACAACATGATTAACGGTTACCCCTATTTTTCTTATACACTTAATTCCATCCTGATGATACTTATGATTGCGGTGCCGATTCTGACCATGCGGAGCATGTCCGACGAACACAGGGCACGGACCGACCAGCTGCTGCTGACCTCTCCTGTATCAGTGTGGGGCATCGTTATGGGGAAATTTCTTTCCATGGTCACTGTTTTCGCCGTCCCCATGGCCATCGCCTGCCTCTGTCCCCTTATCATCCGAAGCGCCGGAACCGCTTACCTGACAGAGGACTATGCATCCATACTGTCCTTCTTCCTTTTGGGATGCGTCTATATTGCCATTGGGCTTTTCATCTCCTCCCTTACGGAAAGCCAGCTCATAGCCGCTGCAGGGACCTTCGGCATACTGCTGCTCAGCATCCTCTGGCCAGGGCTTTTAAACTTTATACCGGCCACCGCAGCTGGTTCACTGGCCGGATTCCTCATCCTGTGGACCCTGGTGTGTTTTATCATGTACCGGCTGACCGGCCATCTCCCCCTTTCCCTTGGGCTGGAAGCAGCCGGGGCAGCCGCCCTTATAGGAATCTTTTTCGTAAAACAGAGCATGTTTGAACGGGCCCTGACCGGACTTTTAGGAAAAATTGTGTTGACAGACGTATTTGACGGCATTGTCAGCAGCCACATGCTGGACGTCAGCGGTCTTGTCTATTATCTGAGCACAGCCGGCATATTGCTGTTTTTGACGGTCCAGTCAATCGAGAAAAGAAGATGGAGTTGAATCATATGACCAGAAAATGTAAAAAAGGCAGCTATATGGCACTGTTCACCCTTGTGGTCATTGCCGCTGTCATTGTACTCAACCTGATAGTGGGAAAGCTTCCTGCCAAATACCTGAAACATGACTTAAGTTCCAACAAAATCCTTACCCTGGGTGATACAACCAGGGACATCCTGGCACAGCTGGACAGAGACGTTACCATCCATATTGTGGCCGATCCCAACTCAGTGGATGAGAGGATTACATCCTTTGTGAATCTGTATAAGGACCTTTCCCCGCACATTTCGGTGGAAGCCAATGACCCTGTGCTTCACCCGGATGTACTTGCTTCCCTGGACACAGAGCCCGGCAATCTGATTGTATCCTGCGAGTCCACCGGAAAAAAAACATCCATTTCATTTGACGATATCATCCAGTTTGACCCCATGGTTTACTACCAGTACGGGCAAATCAAGGAAACCGCCTTTGACGGTGAAGGACAGATTACCAGCGCCATCCGCTATGTCACAAGCGATACAGCGGCGACCGTATATACCCTGACCGGACACGGGGAAACCGCCCTCTCGTCAGCCGTCTCAGATGCCATGGATAAATCCGGCATGAATGCAGCCGATCTGAATCTGCTCACCCAGGGAGCCGTTCCCCAGGACTGCAGCCTTCTCATCATGAACGCACCTGTCAAGGATATCTCCGCGGATGAAAAAGAAACTCTGACCGATTACCTGAAAAACGGCGGCCGCATGCTGCTCCTTGCCGGCTGTACCCAGGATACATTGTCCAATCTGACAGATTTCATTTCCCAGTACGGAATGAACCTGAAAAATGGATTTGTGGCCGACCCGGCTCCCCAGCATTACTACAACAATAATCCCTTTAACGTAATTCCGGATTACGACTTTGCCAGCAGCCTTCTCTCAGGAGTTGATTCCTCCGCAGCGGCCCTTCTGGTTCAGCCTGCGGGTATGACCATACAGGAAAATCCTTCGGAGGACATTGCGGTCCAGCCCTTCCTGACTACCTCTGATTCTGCATTTTTAGTGGATCCTGCCACGCAGGAAAAGACGCAGGGCACTTATGTGCTGGGAGCTGTGGCCACGGAGACTGTAAACGAGGAAGAAGGCACATCCTCCATGCTTACCGTCATC
>OGSS01001831.1_pt1 | contig 11762 bp, 8 predicted proteins | sample 1553591 | NCBI WGS metagenome assembly OGSS01 (sample SAMEA2580061, study PRJEB22360) | human gut metagenome | biome: human gut; feature: human-associated habitat; material: faeces | place: Denmark | collected 2008/2010
CTTATTTGTTTTTTAACCTTATTTATGTATATCTTTATATAAATCATAGCCTTTATTCTTAAATATATAATCTACTTGAAGCATACTTTGAAACTGCTGTAGAGGTAGTCTTATTAATTTGAATTAAATCCTTTATAAAATCTGGTATAAATTCATCATATTTAACCTCCAATACAGTCATATTCTCATCAATTACCGAAACAGTTGGCAAATCTTTATTAAATAAATCTACCGAATTTACAGAAGTTTTAATATCACTATCGATTGTAACTCTTACATTTCCAACTGGATAAATAAAAGCTTCTCTATTGTAATCAACTATGCTTTTTGCCTCTAATCTTTCACATTTTAATTTCAAATAAAATTCTCTTAATAAACAATTTGTCGACTCTTTTAGAAATTCAATATCATTATTTAGTATATTTATTACTTCTTTTTTGGTTAAATTAGTTGATAGCTTTGATGTCATGTTGTAATGTTTGATTTTTTTCTCTAACCTTATATAAGAGCAGTCATTATTATAAAATCTTATCCTAAACTTTTCTCTTATTGCAACGCCATTTAATTTATCCAAAAGTGCTTTATCTTCAGGAGTATCAAAATATAAACTCCTAATAAGATATTTTCCATCTTTAGATGCATTTTCATCTTTCTTCATTATTGGATAGAGTCTTGATTTTAAAGCTAACACATCTGCTTCAGTTATTTTGTGCTTCATTTCAAATCTATAGTTCAATTTTTTATTCACTATTTATATCACCTCTCAATTTATTTAACTCTATTTGATTTATTTTATATTTAGAGTATACTTTACACTACTTTGTTAAATCTCCGTAAAATAAGTGCATCTTTATGGCATATATGTGGCAAACAATATTTACTTCACTAATAATAATGATTATTTTACTTTTATATTGATAAATACATTCTTCAATCTAATTTAGAAAGGAAATTTTATCTTATTTTGATAAATAAAAAAGGTTATATGAAATAGAGAAATACTCTTATTCCATATAACCTTACATGTTACTATATTTAACTTAATATTTATCAATCATTTAGTTGCCTAAAACTTGATAATCATACAACATCTTCATCATATTCACTTGTAAATTGACTGTTATAAAGTTCTTCATAGAATCCTTTCTTTTCAATAAGTTCCTTATGGCTTCCTTGTTCAATAATAGTTCCTTCTTTCATTACTAATATTAAATCAGCATCTCGAATAGTTGATAATCTATGTGCAATAACAAAACTAGTTCTTCCCTTCATCAAGTTATTCATTGCCTTTTGAATTTCTACCTCTGTTCTAGTATCTACACTAGATGTTGCTTCATCAAGAATCAATACTGATGGGTCTGAAAGTATTGCCCTGGCAATTGTTAGAAGTTGCTTTTGACCTTGAGATAGATTAGAAGCATCCTCAGTCAATATAGTGTCATACCCTTGTGGTAAAGTCCTTATAAAATGGTCTACTCTTGCTGATTTTGCTGCTCTTACAATTTCATCCATTGTTGCATCTGACTTACTATATGCAATATTTTCTTTTATACTTCCATTAAACAGCCATGTATCTTGAAGAACCATACCAAACATAGTTCTAAGTTCTCCACGCTTTAAATCTTTTATATTAACACCATCAATAGTAATTCTTCCACCTTGTATCTCATAAAATCTCATAAGTAAATTTACAAGAGTTGTCTTTCCAGCTCCTGTAGGTCCAACAATTGCAATCTTATCTCCTGCATTTAGATTGATATTAATATCTTTCATAAGAATAAAATCATCACTATATCCAAATTTAACATGCTCAAATTGTACTTTACCTTTAGGCATGCTAATAACCTTTGAAGATTCTTCATCCTTTATCTCTTCCACCTCGTCCATAACTGTAAAAACTCTCTCTGCAGATGCTATTGCTGCTTGAAGCATATTTACAATATAAGATATTTCTGTAGTAGGCTCTGATGCTTGATTTGCATATTGAATAAACGCTTGTATACTACCAAGAGTCATTGCTCCAGTTGATGCAAATATCCCACCTACAACTGCTATAATAACATAGCCAATTAGGTTTATAAATCTAATAATTGGAGATATTGCATATGACGAAAACTGTGCTTTTCTACTTGCATTATAAAGATTTTGATTTAATATTTTAAAGTTTCTTATAGTATCCTTTTCTTTACTAAATGCTTTAACCACTATTTGACCAGTAAATATCTCTTCTATATTGCTATTTAACTCTCCTAGTGCCTTTTGATTTTCAGAGAATCTTTCTTGTGATTTTCTTGCAATTACAACAGTAATACCCAATGAAACAAGTAATGTTATAGCTGATACTATTGTAAGTGGTACACTTATACTTATCATCATTACAATAGAACCAACTACTGTAACTACTGCTGTAATAAGTTGCATTAATCCTTCTTGTAAACTATCTGCTACTTTTTCTAAATCATTTGTTACTATACTAAGTGTTTCCCCCTTTTTATGAGAATCATAGTACTTAAGAGGAAGTTTATTGAGTTTATCACTTAAATCTTTTCTCATGCTAAGAACTAGATTTTGTGCAACTCCTGACATAATATACTGTTGAATATATATAAATACTGCACTAATTAAGTACAACCCTAGAAGTATTGATACTATCCCTCCCATAGTACTAAAATTCACACTGAATTTTGTACCTGTTTGGACTGCAGTTTTTATTCCATTAAATAGTTGGTCAATAGCTTTTCCCATAACCATAGGTGCTAAAACTGTAAGCGCTGAACTTATCAATACTGAAATAAAAATAATTAATATTTTAAACTTTTGTTTTGCCATATATTTTAATAATCTCTTAGTAGTTTTTTTTGCATCCTTAGCTTTTTCTGCTGACATGCCATCTTCAAAACTAAGTACTTCTATATCTTGTTCATCTATTCTTTTTTCACTCATATCATACACCTCCAAATATCAGATTAATTCTTCATCTTATGCAAGTTCTTCTTTACTAAGTTGTGAATCCGCAATTTGCTTATAAACTTCACAATTTTCAAGTAAATCTTTATGTTTTCCAATACCTACAATTTTTCCATCATTTAAAACTATAATCTGATTAGCATCCATGATTGTACTTATACGTTGTGCTATAATTATAGCTGATGAATCTTTGATTTCATTTTTCAACGCTTTTCTAAGTCTTTTATCTGTTTTAAAATCTAATGCAGAAAAACTATCATCAAAGACATATACTTCAGGCTTTCTAACTAACGCTCTTGCAATGGATATTCTCTGTTTTTGACCACCTGACAAATTATTTCCACCTTGTGCTACAAATGAGTCATACTTGTCTTCCATATCAGAAATAAATTCATCAGCTTGAGCTATACTTGCAGCATGCTTTACTTCTTCAATACTTGCATCTTCTTTTCCATACCTTATATTTTCTTCTATTGTTCCACTAAATAAAAAAGCTTTTTGTGGTACAAATCCAATCTTATCTCTAAGTTCTTTTTGAGGAATCTTCTTAATATCCTGACCATTTATAGATATTTCTCCAGATTGAATTTCAAAAAAACGTGGTATTATATTTGCAATAGTAGATTTGCCTGAGCCAGTGCTTCCTATAATTGCAGTTACTTCTCCAGATTTTGCTTCAAATGTTATATTATTTAACACAGGTTCTTCTGATTGTGCATATGAAAAGGTTACATTTTTAAATACTAAATGTCCTCTCTCTGAGACAGTATCTTTATGACCATTTCCATCTACAATTTCAGGTTCTATATCTAATATCTGATTTACTCTATCTGCACATGCACCTGCTCTAGGTATGTACATAAATACCATTACTCCCATGATTAAATAGAATAAAATTAAGATACAATATTCAACAAGTGCCATTATATGACCTATTTCCATATTTCCATTACTGACTCTCATCCCACCAAACCAAATAATACTTACTATACCTAAATTCATTATTAACATTACAATAGGCATAAGTACTGCAAATATTTTATTTATTGAAATTGCTGTTTCAGAATAATCTATTGCAGTTCTATCAAATCTCTTTTTTTCAAAACGACTCCTATTAAAAGCTCTTATAACTCTTACTCCAGTTACTACCTCACGTAACACCCTATTCATATTGTCCATCTTTATTTGCATCATTTTAAACAACTTTATAAGCTTTTTACCAACTAAAAATGCTGAAAGCATGAATAAAAACATTACTACAACAATAATAATTGTCATTGCTTTATCTATAGAATATGCTAAGAATAGACCAGAAACAGTTATAATTGGTGCTGGTAATACTAATTGAATAAACATAAACACAGACTGACCTATTAAAGTAATATCACTAGTACTCCTAGTAATCATTGATGCTGTACCTATATTATTAAAATCATTTATTGATAAATCTTGTGATTTTATAAATACTGCTTCTCTAATATCTCTACAAAATCCAGATGAAAGATTTGCTGATACTTTACAAACTAACACAGCTGATAAAGCTGTTATACCAGCTACTATCATCATCATTAAACCTGTTTTTACAATATAATCTATATCTCCCTTTACTACACCATTATTTACTATATTTGCTGTAAGTGTTGGTATATACAAAGTTCCAAGTGTTTGTAAAAACGTAAATATCAAAACTACAACAATTAAAACTCTATATGGTTTTAAAAAATGAATTAATTTTTTCATATAATCACACTCCTTTACAAAATACTATGATAAACTATACTGTAACAGGATAGTCAAGGAGGAATTATAATTATGAGTCAAGTTTCAAAAAATTATTTTACAACTGGAGAATTTGCAAAGATTTGTGGAATCAATAAAAAAACACTTTTCCATTATGATGATATAGGTCTTTTCTCACCAGAATTAAAGAAAGAAAATGGATATAGATACTACTCATACCATCAACTTAGCATTTTTGGTATAATTTCTTCACTTAGGGAAGTAAAAATGCCTTTAAAAGAAATTAAAGCTTATATAGACAAAAGAACACCTAATTTACTAATTGAGCTTTTAGAAAAGAAAACCATTGATATTAAAAATGAAATTGAAAAACTAAATAATATTCAAGCTCTAATGGAATCTACTATTTCATTCACTAAAAATGCCTGTAATATAGATGCGAATACTATTACTTTAAAAGAACATGAAGAAGAGTACTTGGTCAAAACACCTGTTACATATAAAGAACAATTTTTAGGAGATGAGGAAGAAAATTTTTTATATGAATGTATTAACTTTATGGACAACTATGAATTGAGTGATTATGGTACGATTGGCTCAATCATTAAAGGTGAAGATATAATTAATAAAGACTTTGAATCATATTCATATTTATTTACAAAAGTTAATAAAGAGTACAAGAAATATCCTGTATCAATCAGACCAAAGGGACTTTATGTAACTGCTTATCATAAAGGGAGTTATGAAACTATTTACAAGACTTATGAAAAGTTATTAAATTTTTTTAATCAGAATAATTTACGTATTGGGGATTTTGTTTATGAAGAATATCTTCTATATGATATAAGTGTGCGAGATTCTAACGAATATCTAACTCAAATCTCAGCAGAAGTTAAAATGTAAAAGGAGATAAATTATTATGATACAAAGCGAAATAAGTTACTTTAAAAACATTTGGAGTAATAGATGATGAAACTGTAATCTTAGGAATGGGCATTTTAGTCTTATTTACTGGAATTATAACGATATGTTATGCATGTTTAGAAGGTAAAGAGCTTTAATCATTTAAGAATGTAAATGAATCTATTATTTGTATTTTTATAAAGGTGTAAGTAAACTTAAACTAATATAAATTTACTTACACCTTTGCTTATGTTAATTAACCTTACTGAAACATATAAAAATATACAAAGTAACATATTTTATAAATCAGACAGCCACAAGTATATATAAATCTTACTCTCACATAAAATCTAAATTCAAATTCACTGTACATATAGTTCTTCTTCAAATAAACAATATGAATTTTTACCTGATGCTTTTATGCTATAAAGTGCTCTATCTGCATTTTTAAACAATTCAAAAAATGAAGTTCCATCTTGAGGATACCTTGCAATACCTATACTGACAGAAGCATCAAAACTAAAACTCAAATCAGTGTAATTATCCGAAAGTACTCTATTTAATTCTTTAGCTTTTTTATGCAAATTTACTTCTGTAACATAATCTTGCATATATACAACAAATTCATCTCCACCAATTCTTCCGACTAAGTCTTTACTACCAAAACTAGTTTGTATCTTATCAGCAAATGTTTTTAGTACAAAATCACCAAATGGATGACCAAAATTATCATTTATTTCTTTAAAATCATCCAAATCAATAATGAATAATGCATCTTTTTTATCACCTGTATTCATAACTATAGTTTCTTCCACTAATTTTTCAAATGTACCTTTATTGTATATATTGGTCAATGAGTCACTTTCTGCTCTAGTTCTTAACTCTTCATATTTTTTTATATCACTATCTACATCTACAATTACTCCTACAACTCTTAAAAGTTCATTTTCATCATTATAAATACTTGTAATTGATGTTCTACACCAAATATATTCACCATTAGATTTTTTTAAACGATATACTGCTTGATTGTGCATATTCTTTTTTTTAATACTTTCAAGAAAACCTTCAAATATAGCTTTATCTTCAGAATGAACTAAGTCTTTATCTTTAATTTCTTTAAAAATATTCTTACATGCATTGTTATATCCAAATTTTTCAGTCCAAGCCTGCGATACAAATGATTTATTTTCTTTGATATTCCATTCGAAAACGACAGAATCAGTCTGTTCAACAATAATTTTATAACACTCATTACTAAGTCTTAATTCTTCCTTATGAATTATTTCTTTTTCAAGTAGTTCATATTTCATAGATAGTTTAGTTTTATCTATAATAAATTTAAATAAATAAAAGACAATAAAATTAATATATAAAATACCAACACTAGATATTAAGCTTAGAAATTTTAAACTTTCAAGACTAAAAAATTTACTTACATCAAAGATAGAAACAGACAGAAATAAACTAAATATAGGTATTAAAAATAAAGGGAGCCAATACTTTATGGGCATATCTAAATGTACATCCTTTTTAAATAGACAAATAATTTTACAAGTCAACAAAAAGACAATTTTAGATAAAATTGTCGCCAATACTCTTATACTATTATTTTCAAGCATTATTTCAAAGCCTTCTTTTACAAATAAAACAAAAATACTTGTAACTACAATTTCTGACAGTATAAAGAATATACTTAATAAAACAGTAGTAAACAATCGTGTCTTTAAATTTCCTTTATATAAAAATGATGTTGAAAAAATAAGGATGAAAATTAAAGGCATTGTGATTTTAGGGTTTAAAGTTATTAAATTACAGAATCCTAAACATATTATAAAACCCAGTTTAGCATATCTTACAACTTTTATATACCCTTCTTTCTGACCTAAAAAGTCTGATAAAAACATATGGATGACAAAAGCTTCAAATACAACCGTTACTAAATTTGTAATATTAAAAATCAGCTGTTCTTTCATACATATTTTTTATAAAATAAGAAGCTTACTTAAACCTAAATACACTTCAGATTTTACTTTTCCTTTCGTATCTATATTTAAGCATTTACTTTAAATGTCAACTATCGTAATATATGTCAGCTTAATATTGTTCTTTTTTCAACAGTATACAACAGATATATATAAAAAACAACTTCAAACATCTCTATATTTTCTCTAATTTTTTTACAATTTAAATAATATAGTAAATTTAGCTCCTTTTTTGCCATTTTCTACGTATATACGCCCACCATGCTTATTTACAATAGATTTAACTATTGATAATCCAATTCCATGATTTCCTCCTACTCCCTTATAGAATCTTTCAAAAACATGAGGTAAATCTTCTTTCTTGATTCCAATTCCATCATCTTCTATTATCACAACTATATTTTTTTGATTATACTTACACACTATTTTTATTTCACTCTTAGCGTATCTCAAAGCATTTTCTATAAGATTCATAAATGCTTTGGAAATGTTTTTTTCATCACATTCAAATAAAACCATTTCTTCATCAAATTCATAAATAAATTTTATCCCCTTATTTATAGCTCTTACATTTTGCCTAGCTCCACAATTTGAAAGTACTTCTCTTAAATCACATTCTACAAGTTCAAAATCTTTAGTTATATTATCTATTTTAGAAATGTATAATAAATCTTCAACCATATCACTTAACCTATCACTTTCTTCAAGAATTATATCACTTGCATGTTTACTATCTATAACATTATATTTTATAGCTTCTGCATAACCTTTAATAGACATAAGTGGTGTCCTTAATTCATGAGATGCATTTTGAAAAAATATTTTTTGTTCATTATCATACTTATCCAGATACTCAGCACTCTTATTCATAACAGTTGAGAGCTCTACTAATTCTTTATCTGAAAAGTCAAAGTAGGTTCTTTTGAAATCTCCTTGACCCATTTTTTTTGCAAACTCACACAACTCTTTTATCGGTTTAGCAATTTTCTCAGATAAAATCACAGCTGTAAATATTGCTAATATTCCAGCAAAACACATTACAGATATTAATACAATATTTATCTTTTGTGCTAGATTTAGAGTTTTTGATATGTCTATAAAAAGTATAAGATACTTGTCTTGTTCACCATATATACTAGTAATTTTTACAGTTGAAATATAATAATCCTTATTTCCGGTAGATATCCGTGTATTTGCATCTGAATTTAAATCTAATTTTTCATTTTGAATACACTCCCTAATCAGCTCCATCTCATCAACATTTTTTAAGAAATCATCCTCTCTTGTTGGAAATATCAGGTTATACTTAGAATCAACTACCATAGCATCAGCATCTGATTGTGTTTCTGCCATCCTAACTTTATCTTGTACATTTCTCATAAAATTAGATAATACTTTGGGAGGAAGCTTTCCATCATCTTGTGGTGGCTTAATAGGTCTAAAATTACTATCCATATGTTCTACTATTTCTGTAGACTTTGTCAATTCTTCATTCGCAGTTGTTTTTATATATGTATCAAGAAATACATTAAAAGATACTAATATTATCATAAATACTATAATTATCAAACAAAGTATACTCAACAAAATCCTAGTTTTTATGCTTATATTTTTCTTTGAGAACTTTAGTTTAAATTTGGATTTAATCTTTCCAATTCTATTCTTGTCATTTCCATTCTTCATCTTAACTTTTCTCCTTCAACCTAAATCCAAACCCCCATACAGTTTCTATTAAAATATTTGTATTTAAAATTTTTTTACGTAATCTCTTCACTGTATCATCAGCAGCCCTTGTCTCAACTTCTATATCGTATCCCCATATTTTGTTTAATAATTCATCTCTGGAAACTGCTCTATCTATATTTTCAAACAAATAAGTCAATAGGTTATATTCATTTGGTGTAAGGTCTATATTTACATTTTTACTTGTAACGATTTTATTCTTTTTATTTATTATTACATCACCAAATTTTAATTCCATATCTATCGAGTTACTATATTTATCATAATTTTGTTTCTTTTCAAACTCTATCCTTCTAAATATAGATTTTACTCTCATAACCAAAGACATTGGGCTAAATGGTTTTGTAAAATAATCATCACTACCTAAGGTTATCCCTGTAATATAATCTATATCTGTATCTCTTGCAGTAAGCATGATTATTGGGACTGTACTTTTCTCACGAAGTTTTGTACATACTTCAAAACCACTTGATCCAGGCATCATTATATCTAGTATTACTAAGTCACACTCCTTTATATTAAATTGTTCTAAAAGTTCATCACCCGTTTTAAAATCCATAACATCATGACCTTCATTTTTTAAGAATGTCTTTACCAAATTTCTTATATTATCTTCATCATCTGCTATATAAATTAACTTACTCATAAGCTCACTCCTTAATAGACTTTTTATTTAAATTAAATGGTATAAATATATTGATTAAATAATTAAATCCCAATAGATAAGATAAATCTTATTTTTTACTATATTTAAATTATACCAGCTTTTTATAGTACATTAGTTTTAAAATTGTTTGGATTTTAAGGCAATTTTAAGGCAAAAAATAAATTATTATAGAATTTATTAAACTTATTTTAGAAATACTTGAACTACTTCACTTTAATTGCCTTTTAATTACTTTAGGTGATATTTGAAGGTGTAGTACTTTGCATATTTTTGATAAAATAATAATTTAATATTCAACTGTATTTATTCAGTTTATATCAAAATTGATATTTTTCAAACTTTTTATTGAATATTCAAACAATTAATATTATAGTTATATTAAGCACTACAATTCACCTTAATTCTAAAAATATTTATTCATATATAATACTTATTTCATTCTTCACTAATATTATGGATTTCTTAAACTAAATGATAAAATCAGATTCCAACAAAATAAAACTAAATAAAGTATTTCTGAAGGGAGAATTTAAAATGAAAAAAGCTCTTAGATATCTTTTATTTTTAATCATTCTATTGCTTATGTATTTTTTAGCTGTTAAATTAAATTATGATTTCTATACTCAATTTCACACTGGTTATATGCAAGACTTTAAAAGATACATTTTTATTAATTTAATTTCCTCTGGTGGTATTGGTTTATTACTAGGAACTGAATTATTGATTAGAGAATACAAAAAGGATGGTAGTTGGTATATTGATATTCCAAGATTACTTCTTCTTTGTTTTCCATCTTTTTTACTATCACTGATGCCTGTATTCTTCTTTATGTTTCCAGTTGGTAATATCCCAATTATAGGTAATTTTATTATACTTGATAGAATCCCACTAAACATAATAATTTTTAACATCTTATTTGGATACTTCTTGATAACGAGTTTTCGTAAAAAGTAATAAGCAAGTAATTTAAACAATAATAACTAATTTAAATAAAAAGAAGTAAAAAATTTAAATAAAAATAGCTATCATTAAATAAATTTGATTACTCAATGATAGCTATTTTTTACTTAAACTACATTCTATTCTTATACTAATTTATAATCTTTTGGATTCAATTTACTTGCTGCTGCTTCATCTACTATAACTATAGTGTCTTTATGAAGTTGAAGTATAGAACCAGGAACTTCTGGAGTTATATCTCCATAAACAGTATTATATACTGCATCAGCTTTTTCTTCTCCTGAAGCTAAAAGCAATATTTTCTTAGACTTCAATATGGAACCTATTCCCATACTTACAGCTTTTTTAGGAACATCTTCTCTTGATTTAAAGAATCTTGCATTAGCTTCTATTGTAGACTCTGTAAGTTCAACTACATGAGTTCTTTTTGCAAATTTAGTATCAGGTTCATTAAAACCTATATGAGCATTACGACCTATTCCAAGTACTTGTACATCTATACCACCAGCTGCATCTATAGAAGCTTCATAGTTCATACACTCTTTTTCAATATCATCAGCCATTCCATTTGGTAGATGAGTATTTTCTGGCTTTATGTTTACATGATTAAATAGATTTTCTTTCATAAAATAATCATAGCTTTGGTCATTAGATATTGGTAACTTATAATATTCATCTAAATTAAAGCTCATCACATCTGAAAAATCTACTATATTATCATTGTATTTTTTTACTAAATCTCTATACATACCTACTGGTGTACTTCCTGTAGCTAGTCCCAGTATTGAATTTGGTTT
>OGSS01001836.1_pt1 | contig 11710 bp, 6 predicted proteins | sample 1553591 | NCBI WGS metagenome assembly OGSS01 (sample SAMEA2580061, study PRJEB22360) | human gut metagenome | biome: human gut; feature: human-associated habitat; material: faeces | place: Denmark | collected 2008/2010
AGATTGCGGCGGGTGTCATTGCCATCAGCTACGGAACACTCCTTAAGAAAATGTCGTCCTTCTTTCCTCCGGTGGTGACGGGAACCATTGTCATGACCGTGGGTGTTTCCATCTTTAATCTTGCTATCGGAAATATTGCGGGCGGTACATCATCACCTGATTTCGGAGCTCCCATCAACTGGGCTGTCGGCGTTTTCGTGGTGCTGGTAGTACTGGGATTCAATGTGTTCGGCAAGGGCCTTCCCAAGGTTGCAGCCATTCTTATCGGTATGTCGGCAGGATACATCCTGTCTGTTATCCTGGGGCTGGTAAGCTTTTCCGGTATCAGCGAAGCAGCCTGGTTCGCGGTTCCAAAGCCACTTGCATTTGGCGTGAAATTTGATTTGGGATATATCCTGATGTTTATTCTGCTTTATTTCATCGTCGCTGTGCAGATGATAGGCGATTTCAACGTATCCTGCATGGGCGGACTGGACCGTGAACCCACCCCGGATGAAATCGGAGGCGGAGCAACTGCTAATGGAATCACTTCCATTATTTCAGCCGTGCTTAACAGCTTCCCCACAGCCACCTACAGCCAGAACTCCGGCATCGTGGCGCTGACTAAAGTGTGCTCCCGCTTTGTGATTCTGGTTGGCTGCGGAATCCTGTTCCTGGCCGGCCTCTGCCCCAAGGTAGGCGCTGTGCTGTCCACCATCCCCAACTGCGTGATTGGAGGCGGTACCGTGGTTGTATTTGCAATGATTGCCACCTCCGGCATGAAGCTTCTTGCCAAGGCCGGCTACTCCAACCGGAACTGCCTGATTATCGGCGTATCCCTGGCGTTCGGCCTGGGCACCCAGTTCTGTAAGGGCGCCAGCGCCCAGTTCCCGGCGGGAATCGCTGCAATGCTGGAGGAAAACAGCGTTATCCTCACATCTTTGCTTGCGATTATTCTCAATCTGGTGTTTCCAAAGGATCCGGTTGCAGCCAGTGATCCGGCGGTTAAAGCTGAATAATTGTTTTGACAAAAATAGCACCCTCTCCGGTGCTATTTTTATTTACACGTTATTCCTTCTCCTGATAACTTTCATCTTGTTTTCCGCTTAAACTCCGCCTATGCCAATCTAACCAGATAATAGGCTAACGGCACTGCCAATACATAAGAGGTCCAGTGTACCTGCCTGATTCTGCCTGCGCTCACCATGACAATAATATGTGCAATGATTCCCAGGCTCAGCCCGGTAGCCAGGTTATACGTATATGCCGTGCCTACAATGGCGATAAACGCAGGCAGGTACTCAACTGCGCTGGTATAATCCAGGTCCTTCATTCCGGTCAGCATGGATACGCCGATAACCACAAGGGCCGCGGAATTCACGGCATTGGGCACCATCAGAGCGATTGGCGTGAAGAACAGGGACAGAAGGAAAAAGGCCGCGCAGCTCACGGATGTAAGGCCGGTGCGCCCTCCTGCCTCAATGCCGGCGGCAGACTGAACATAGGTAGTCACTGTGCTGGTCCCCATCACAGTGCCAGCCACGGTCCCCACTGCGTCCACCAGGAATGGCTTCTTCATATCCGGCAGATTTCCATTTTCATCCAGCAGTTCGGCCTTTCCCGCGCAGCCAAGCAGGGTCCCTAATGTGGAAAAGAAATCATTGACAAAAAATACCAGAAGAAAGGGGATATAGGCAATTGAAAGGGCGCTGCCTATGTCCAGCTTAAAGGCAATGGGCATGATAGACGGCGGCATGGATACAAGATGCTCCGGAACTCCCGTAAGTCCCATTGGGATACCGATTATGGTTCCGGCCGCCATGGCAATAATAATTCCGGCCTTCCATCCCCTTACTGTAAAAACCAGAATCAGCACAAGGGTTATGGTAAACAACCCCACTTCCCCGTTCATCACGTCCCCCAGGGCCAGAAACCCGGAACCGGATAACGCAACCAGTTTAACATTGCACAAGCCTGTGGCTGCTATGAAAATGCCTACCACTGCCCCCAGGGTAATCTTAAGCCCTTTGGGCACAATGAGTATGATTTTTTCCCTTATGCCGCATAAGGTGATCAGTACGAAAATCATACCGGATATGAAATTGATTCCCAATGCGGTCTGCCAGGTAGCGGCGCCTGAGGCAACAATGGAAAATGCAAACAATCCATTTGTTCCCATGGCAGTGGCCAGAGCAAAGGGTATGTTACAGTAGAGCCCGCATAACGCGGTAAAAATAGCGGCTGTCAGCAGGGTCACGGTTGCCATGGCCCCCTTATCCATACCTGCTCCCGCCATGATGGCAGGATGGACCGCAACCAGAAATACCATGGTCATAAAAGTGGTCGCGCCTGCAAGAATTTCTGTTTTTATACTGCTTCCCCGTTCACTTATCCTAAAAAAACGGTCAATTTTGTCTGTTATGTTAATTGCTGTTCCATCCATAATCCATTCCCTCCTGGTTTAACCAAAACATCTGCATCTTTATGTGCATCAAGCCTTGTACCAGAAAGCGAAATCGTTCTGAAGCCTAAAAACGCTTTCTCAGTATCTTATAATTCAGCTTTCCTGATTTCAGGTACAGTGTTGCGTGAAGCACAGTGGTATGGTCATAATTGAAACCTGTGTCCTCAAGACACAGGACAGGAGTATCCGCTGATATCTGCAAAAGCCGGGCAACATTTTCACTGGGCAGCACAGGAATGATATCTGCCAATACACAGGCAATGGAATCATTACAGCACCGTTCCATAAAATCAAAATGGGAGGAAGTACGAAGCTGTTCCATATACTGGGCGCCCTTTTCCGCCACGGTTCCGGCAAAACGGTCAATACAATACGCCACCGGATCATTATCCGCGTAAAATACCTTCTCCACAAGAAGATACCGCTTCTCCTCCGGTCCCAGAACAGGGTCCTCCCCCTCCACAAATTTTATCTGAAGGGTCTCGAATCCCGGTTTATAGCCTTCCTCGGCTATCATCTGGGTCAGCTCTGTCTCCAGGTCCAGCCTGCATGTGCTGTTTACTATTTTGGGGTTTACAATGGTTCCCTTGCTGCGCCTTCTGCTGATATACCCCTCTTCCTCCAGTACCGTCAGGACGTCCCTGAGCCCGTTCCTGCTTACCCCCAGCTGTTGAGCCAGAACTTCCTCTTTTGGAAGCTTTAACAGCTCATTGCCATGAATACTCTCCTTAATGTTTTCAAATAGCGCATACTTTATTTTCTGTGAAAGCTGCCGGTTATCCAACTGCCTAATTGAGTGTAATTCCTTCATGAACAAACCCCCTGCATCAAATGATGGTTTCAATTATAGCATTTATTTGATTTACCAACAACCGGCAGCTGTACTTTATCATAACCCCTGTTCAGATTTCCACCGGTCAAACAGAGGCAGGTATTTATCCCCTTTTATGGAGAATTTAAAGGCAATTCTTGCCATGTCAACCAGTTCCTGCTCCGTAAATCCCATCAGGTCGATAGCCTTTTCATAATTTTGGTTCAGATTATCGCTGCAGGGCGGGTTATCCGAATTAATGGAACAGGGGATACCCTTTCTAAACATCTCCATGGCCGGATGTGTCTCAAAGCTTTCCACATTTCTTGATCCAACATTGGCTGTGGGGCAGATAGTGCAGAGAATTTCATGTTCCGCCAAATATTTCACCAAAACAGGGTCCTTCACAGTCTGGCATCCATGATCAATCCGCTTTACATGAAGAAGTTCCAGCGCATCCCATATATTCCGGTAACCATCCTTGACCGCTGCGTCCTCCCCTGCGTGTGCCGTCAGGAACAGACCCATTTCTTCTGCCAGCCGGTAACTCTCCACATGCTTGCGGCACGGATGCCCCTTCTCCTCACAGTCCATTCCCAAGCCATCCACATAATCCAGATATTTCTCCAGCTTCTTTACAAAATTCACACATTGTTCAGAGGAAAGGGTCCTGTCCAGACCGGCAATATAAACCAGTTCCACCCCCAGTTCATCCATGGCCCGTTTTTTTGCGGTTATGTAGCCATCCATCACCACCTCAATGGGGATTCCCCTTTCCTCATTCAGTGGGTAGTCTAAAAAAAGCTCCTGATAGATTATATTTTGTTCTTTTGCCTGTTTGGCCAGTTCCATTACCACTGCTTCGTAATCCTCTTCATGGATACAGACTGAATTGATTTTCCGGTTGCAGTACATGAATCCATTAAGCCCATATGATCCTTTCGTGTCCTTTATCCATTGGCGCAATCCATGGGCTGTATCACAGGGCAGCAGGACATGGTTTTTTTCCGCCAGCTCCACAGCCAGATGAAGGGGTATGGAACCTTCTATATGGATATGGTTTTCTGCTTTCGGCATGGATTCAATCATTTTCTTCTGGTGTGGTTGAATCATAGTAAATCCTCCCTTTTTTAAATTAGTATTAGGTAGAACCTAGTTCCTAGTTTTATAATAAGTCAGTTTGTCTTACTTGTCAATACCTGTTATCCGGCATACATAAAAAAACTGCTGCAAAAACATTCCATACAATAAAAAAGCAAGAACCCATGTGGATTCCTGCTTTTATACTGCGCCGGCTGCCCGCCGAATCATTCTTTCCGCCACAGCCAATGCCATGACGGATTCATCTCCCCTCCAAAACAAACAGACCGGCAGGTACTATTTCACAGTATAAGCCGCTTAATTCTCCATCACCTCCTGATACGTTGCATGGCGCTCCAGCGCCTCTGTCATGGCAGCCATCCGGGACAAATCACCTAACAGAACCACTCCGCTCATCCGGTTATTCAGGAAATAGTATTTCCGGTATTGTTCCTTGCCCATATCCCTAAATTCCACTGTCTTATAATAGAGATTCGGATTTCTGCCGTTGTCGCCCGCCGCAAACAGGGCTGTGTTCATGCCGTTAAAGGTCAGGGACGCAGGTACGGGCGTGTATTCCAGACTGTCACCGGCCGCATTGGCGCCGGCAGTCTTGCCCTGCTCCACGGCCTCCGGCCAGATGCCATAATTCGTGTCATGATACTCTGCACAGTCTCCGCAGGCATAGATGCCGGAAACCGAGGTTTCCATCCGCTCGTTGACAACGATCCCCTTTTTCGTCTCCAGCCCCATCTTCTTTGCCAGCTCTATGTTGGCCCGGATGCCTGCGGACACAATTATCATCCCGGCTTCCACCACTTCCCCTGTTTTCAGGCGGACACCGCTCACATGCCCGTCCCCCTCAATGGCTTCCACATTAACACCGGTGCGGATAACCACGCCGGCTTTGGATGCAATTAACTTAAGCTGCTCACCGGAACTTTCATCTAACTGACGTCCCATCAGAGACGGCGCCATCTCAAGCACCGTCACCTCAAGGCCGGCCTTCTTAAGCTCCCACGCTGCTTCCAGTCCCAGAACACCTCCTCCGATAACCACGGCCTTCCCAGTGCTCTTCATCAGCTTCTCCGCCTTTCTGACATCAGAGAGACGTCTGATTGCCGCCACCTCCGGCAGCCCGCTCCCTTCCATAGGCGGAATAAAGCATTCGCTTCCCAGCGCATATATCAGCTTTGTGAAATGCAGCTTCCTTCCGTTGTCAAGAAGCACCTCCCTGGCATCCATATCCACGCTCTCCACCCGTGTTCCCAATATCTGGTGCACCTGATTTTCCTCATACCATGCAGCATCCACCATAGCTATCTGCTCCGGCTCCAGGCCTGCAACCAGGGCTTTTGTCAGCATGGGACGGTTATAGGACGGATAGGGTTCCTCGGATACCATAGTGATCCGCCCTGTGGCATCCCTCTCCCGTATGGCTTTTGCGGCATTAAATCCGGCAGCGCCGTTGCCGAGAACCAGATATTCGTTGTCTGTGTTGTTGGCAAAATCATTTGCCACATCGTCCACCGGCACAAAATTCTCACGGCCCACGCCGCAGACCGGACAAATCTCGATGGAGGAATCAAAAATCTCCCCGCAAACCAGACATTTGACCAGCTTCCTGCTGCCCTTTGCCGCCACTGCTCCGGGCTTCTTTGACTGCACCAGGCATCCGAACTGATATCCGAACTCATAGGCACTTACCAAATCTGCCTCCGACGGTTTGAAACGCACCTTAAATCCGTCTACCACCTTCATTTTCAACTGTCTCAAACGCTCCGTGATATGGGGTACTCCCTCGCCGCTCCAGCCGTAGCTGCCAAACGCTCCCGCGTATTTTCCGCCGTGGGTCACACTGAACATGCCCAGCGTCAAATCCCAGATTGGACGCAGCGCCTCGGCAATAATGGTGGGCGTACCAAACAGCATTCCGTCCGCAAACTGCAACTCCTCCTGCACCTTCGCAGCGTCGGCTGTTACCATATCGTAGCTGCGCACGTCGATATCGCCGCTGTCCCTGATTCCCTCTGCAATCTTCTGCGCCAGCAGTCCCGTATAACCGTAGGCGCTGACATAAGGGATAATAACGGTTTTCTTCCCATTTGGATTCACCACCGTGGACCATACCCTGTAAAGGGCTGTCACCTGCTTAATTCTGTCACCCACCAGAACCGGACCGTGACCCGTGCACACCATGCTGATATCCAGGGAGTTCACCCGGTCCAGGGCCTTAAGCATAAAGGGCTTATACGGCCCGATAATACAGTCAAAATAGTAACGCAGCGCCTTTATGTAATCGTCCTCATTCTGAATCTTATCCGACACCACCTCTTCCAGGCAGTAGTGGGAGCCGAAGGAATCACAGGTCACCAGTATCTGCTCCTCCTCGATAAAGGTGTACATGGTATCCGGCCAGTGCAGGTTTGGAACCAGCATGAAATGCAGTGTCCTCTTCCCAATGGTCATCCGCTGGTCGTCCTTCACCGCTATGCTGACAAAGTCCCGGTTCACGATCTCTTTTAAGAAACTGATGGCGCAGGGAGTCGCCAATATCTTCATCTGGGGACTGTAATCCAGCAGCCGCTCCACACTTCCCGCGTGGTCCGGCTCCGTGTGGCTGGTCACCAGGTAGTCAATCTTTGTGACATCAATCACCTCTTTTAATTTTTCCAGATAGTCGTCAAAAAACCGGGCCTTCGCCGTCTCAAACAACACCACCTTATCCCCGGTCTTCATCACATAGGAATTGTAGGTTGTGCCAAACTCCGTATACATCACAATATCAAATACCCGCAACTTGTCATCGATAATACCCGTCCAGTAGATTCCGTCTCTCAGTTTAATGGCTTTCATGGTCAGCACCTCTCCTTTACACGCATAACTTACAGTTGATATGTTGCTTTTTGATTTCACTTTAACGCAAATACCACCCTGTGTCTATTGCATTTGCCACATATTGGCAAAATATTATCAGGCTTTTCTTTTTCAGTCATAATTCTTTTCTTCCCAAATCATAAAAAAACTGCGGAGAGCTGAAAGTCTCCGCAGAAAGAAGCCGTATATTATTTCCAGAGAGATTCCCCCTCATATACCCCCATGGCCGCCTCCCAATAGCCCAGCCGCCTGCACTCTGCCATAATCATTTTGTGTACCTGCTCAAACATATCTGCTGTCATTCCCGCAAACCCGGCGGCATCGCCGCTACGCAGGATATCGGCCGCCTCAATGCACTGATGGTAAATCCCGCTATTCTGAGAATTCTTATCCCGGCAGACCAGTTTAGGTATGCTTCTGCCAATACTGAAGTTCCGGGCCATTACCCCATAAACGGACCGCAGGGCATCATACTGAATATGATCCGTTATAAAATCCAGCAGGGTACGGGGAATCATCTGATGCTCATAAGGATGCCCATATTGCCGGACAATGGTTTTATACAGCTGCTGCGCATCTTCAGAGGATATGCGCTCCGCCGCATGGGCGGCAACCATCCTCACGGTCAGGGACAGCAGTTCGAGGCTGTCCAGATACCTCCGCACATGACAGGCGATTGATTCCGGCGCAATGTGAATTTTTCGTATCCCTTCCAGATTCATTACAACCGAAATCCCTTTCCGCGGCGCTGCCGTGACCACGCCCCAGTCCTGAAGCATCCGGACCGCTTTCACAGTGGTATCCCGGCTTACGCCGTAGATTTCCTGCAGCTGGTCATGGGTGGGCAGGCGGTCTCCGGGCTGGTAACGGCCAGTGGCAATCCGTCCAAGCAGGTCCAGGCAGACCGTGGAATACCGCTCCTGTGCCAGGCTGAGCTGCTGTTCCAATCCCTCCGCCTCTGCCAGCATAGGGCAAACCGGTACCCTCTGAAGAAACTGGTTTTCCCCTGCCTGCTCTGCGATTGCGATATATTGGGAAAATATTGATTCAAGGACCGCCCGCTCCGGCTCGCCTCCGCTTTTTACCGTCTGAAACAGTTTTCTGATATTGGAACAGTATCTTACCCGTTCCTCCCGTGAACTGCTGGGCGGCTCTTTTCCCCGGAATCCCAACCCGTCCACAGCCCGCAAAAGCAGTTCATTCCCGTTCCTGGCAATGAAAAAACGCCATAACCGGCTGGAGAGCTGCCAGAATTCTTCCGGCTGTTCCGGATCCATCCTGTCAAAAATCATCTCCGGCGTACGCCAGTCCTCACCGGTACAAAGATGCAGGCCTCTGAGATAGGCTGGGTAACAGAGCAGGATGCTGGTTTGCAGCAAATCATTAACCCGGGTCTTATCCGCTTTTCTCGTATTCCGAAACACCCGGTTCTGGGGCAAAGCAAAAGCCGAAATTACAGCAGGGCGTTTTCTTGGGGTTATTTCCAAAAAACCGTCCTGTTCCAACAGTTCCAGCGCACGCCGGATGGTCCGTTCCGATATTCCGAACTCCTGACATAAAATGGACCGGCCGGGCAGCTTGGAGCCAACCGGAAGGATACCGCACTCAATCCTGCTTTTCAACAGCTGGTACGTCCGTTCATATTGAACCACATCACTCTTCATTTCCTTTTCCTCCGTACGCGCCGCTGATTTTATAGTACCCACCTTATGGCAGCCACTCAGTAACTGGCATTACGGCCCTGCTCCAGAGCGGCGTTACACATCTCATCAATCCCGGCGGCAGCTTCTGCCGGGGATTTGGTTCCTGCGAGAAGACGGTTGATCTGAGTGTAAAAAACATCCCGGACTCCCTGCCAGTTCAGGTTATTCTGCACGTTATCCACTGTGTGGGAGGTATTCTCCCCATAGGCTTTCAGCATCCAGATATCATTTCTGTACGTTTCAATCATGGAATTATTGACCGGCAGCGTTCCAAGGGTATATTTCATCAGTTCTTCGTCCCCATAGATATAGCGGAGGAAAGCTTTGGCTGCCTGAATTTTTCTTTCATCCCCATTATCAAATACGCAAAATCCGTTGGAGGAAGCGGTACAGTATCCCTCTCCGGACAAACTGGGAAAATTGGCGGCAAATACATCCAGCCCCCGGTTCCTGGCGTCCCACATGTTGGCCAGATTTCCCACACACACGGCCAGCTGGCCGTTGTAAAAAAGATTAACACAATCCAACAATTCCAGATTCTCCGCGCCCTTAGGCGTGATGCCCTGAGCATCCATCTCCTTAATCCACGCCAGCGCCCGGATGCCTTCCGGGGTATTAACCGCAAAATTTCCATTTTCATCATACAGCGGACAGCCATAGGCGCGCAGCAGGGTCATAATGTGATTGTCTCCCTGGTTATTGGCCCCGTACATCATGAAAGCAAAGGTATTTTCATCTGTCAGGCTCTCCTCCAGCCTGCGGCAGATAAGGTTGAACTCCTCTGTGGACCAGTGGGCAACCGTATCTGGCTCCGGTATATACTCCTCCAGACCAGCCGCCTCCATCATGCTCCGGTTAACCATCAGGGTATTCTGCAGCTGATGGTAAGGCATGGTGTACAGCTTGCCGTCAATGGAATTCTGCTTCCAGATTGACTGGTCGATATCTGAACGCAGCTCCCCGTCAACTATATCATCTAACGGAACCAGCCATCCCTTCTTAGCATAGAGCGGAACATTCCAGGAACCGGCAAAAAACAGATCCGCTGCATCGGGTGTGCCATATTTATCTGCCAGCTGGGTCTGTTCGTCCAGATAGTCATAACGGCTGATGTCAAATTCCACATCATACCGATCATACTGCGCCCGGAAACCTTCGGCTGCTTTTACCAGCATATCGTAGATTTCCGCCTCGCCTTTGTCCGGTATGTTTCCCAGTCCGATAGGCGGCGTTTTTATGATAAGGGTCAATTTCTCCGGCTCCGCTGCCTTCTGTTCCTGACAGCCGGTCAGGACGAAACCAAGAGCACCGGCCAGCAGGACAGCCAGTAATTGTTTTATTCTCATAACAAATTCCCCCCTTTTCCTATTTGTTCAATCTTTTTTAACAGCAGGCCAATATCCAGCGGTTTTGTGGCCACATCATCCATACCGGCGTCCAGAGCCTTCTCAATATCCTCACGGAACGCATTGGCAGTCATGGCTATGATCGGAACAGACTTCGCATCCGGCCTGTCCAGGGAGCGGATGCGGCGCGTGGCCTCATACCCGTTCATCACCGGCATCTGAATATCCATCAGAATCAAATCAAAATAATCCGGCCGGCTTTCCTCAAAAGAAGCCAGAGCCTCCTGCCCGTCGCGGGCCTCTGTCATTTCACATTCCTGGTCTTCCAGAATGGAAACAACGATCATGCGGTTAATCTCATTATCCTCCACCACCATGATGTGTTTACCAGCCAGTATGCTCTTATTGCTCATATCCCGCTGTGTCTCTTTGTCCCCGCTTGAAGGGCTTCCTTCCCCTGTCTGCCTGACCACAGGTAACGGAATGGAGAAGGTAAATACAGTTCCTTTTCCCAGCTGGCTTTCCACTGAAATAGAACCTCCCATTTTCTCCACCAGGGTCTTACTCAGGGTTGTCCCCAGTCCAGTCCCGTTCTGCTGGGCAACTCTGCGCTCCTGTTCAAAAGGCAGCCATATCCGCTGCAAAAACTCCTGGCTCATGCCGCAGCCCGTATCAGACACCTGAAATACAGTGTCGGCAATTTCCCCGTTTACCTCCTGCCTGACAGTCAGGGATACCGCTCCGCCTTCAGGTGTAAATTTAACAGCATTGCCCAACAGATTAGTGAGAATCTGCTTTATCCGCAGCGCGTCCCCGCATACGTCCGGTTCCGTCAGCTCTCCGCAGTTAATGGAACACCGCAGCATCTTCTGCCGGGTTTGGCTTTCCAACAGGATTCCCACCTCTTCAATCAGCGTGTTCAGGTTCATCTGGCCGCGGTAAATTTCCAGCTGCCCGCTCTCAATCTTTGACATATCCAGAACATCTGTGATCACACTTTGCAGAAATGAGGTGGATACCTCTGCCTTTTTTAAGTATTCCTCCATCTTTCCCCTGTCCCCCAGGTTCTGTCGCATCAGATAATGAAGCCCTACGATTCCATTGAGAGGCGTGCGGATTTCATGGCTCATATTAGCCAGGAAAGCGGATTTTGCCTGCTCGGAAGCCCGGGCAACTTTCACCGAGTCCATACTGTGATAGATAAAATAGGTGATTGCCAAAATGATAAGACCCAGCATAAAGAAAAATGGAAGGGACCTGGATATCAGCGTCTTTACCTGGTCCTCCGTTACCTGTGTGGAAACGCGGACCACCAGATACCAGTCATTTCCCTCATTATGGTCAAGGGATTGAAACAGGGCATAATAGGAACTGTCATTCAGGCTGTACTCCACAAATATACTGTCCCCTCCCTGGACTGCCTGCCGGCAGGCCTCCAGGGAACCGCCGT
>OGSS01001840.1_pt1 | contig 11670 bp, 14 predicted proteins | sample 1553591 | NCBI WGS metagenome assembly OGSS01 (sample SAMEA2580061, study PRJEB22360) | human gut metagenome | biome: human gut; feature: human-associated habitat; material: faeces | place: Denmark | collected 2008/2010
TACTGTGTCCTACTGTTATACATATTTTCATTATTTATTTTCCTCCTTCAACTGTTTGTAAGTTTGGTTTATACCTATTGATATACCCCAACAAATCACGCCTTGTAAGACTGCAACAGGACTTAGTCCTAGCATCCAAATAGAAAATCCGATTCCCAACACAAGTAATACAATTGGAATGTATTTATTGTCTAATTGTTTATATTTTTTACAACCTTTACCTATAATAGAGAGAGCAGCTACTAAAATTAGCAACTGCTCTGGTATAAAACTTATTAAATTATCCATTTTTTATCCTCCTAATTAAAATATTCCTCTCTGAATTGCAAATATAAAGAATCCTATCAATGTTGTAATTATAACTCCTACAAGCCACTTAAGTACTCCGGTTAAATTCTTTATATCACTACATAGGTTTTGTATTTGTATAGCAAACTTTGCTTGTTCAATCTCTATTCTATCAATTTGTTTACCATGCTCTTTTACTCTTGTTTCAAGTGTACTTATTTTTTCCTTCATAAGTTCTTCATTCATGAAAACCTCCTATTGCTTTGTATTAAAAAAAGGAACATTACCTATTTTATTGGTTCTGCTCCTTCTACTACTCCACTATGCTCTATAATATAATCCTCTACTGCTTTTCTATACTCTGTGTTAGTTACATCATCTAATTCAAATTCTCGATTTTTTAAAGGATTTAAGCCTCTACTTAAAATCCTCTCTGCTAATATTCTTACTACAACATTATTTATATTCATTATAATAGCCCTCCTACTTTTTCATTTTCATTTAGTAATATTTGATTTTCTAACTCTTGTATTCTCTTTTCTTCTTCGCTTAAATAGATTGGAATATCTTTTAAAATAGGTTCTTTTGTTATTGGATTTATAGATTCTATATACTGTTTACTATAGTCTATATTTCCATATTCAACATCAATATAATGTAATTCTGTTATTGTATCATGCTCTAATATATCTCCTGTTGCTTCTCCTGTTTGGAGTAATATTTTACCAGTTTGGTCGTAAATTATTCTATTTGCTCTATTCATTTTATCACCTCATTTATTTAAATTTTATCGCATGCCATTTATATGCTCTAAAATCATTTAGAGTGCTTAGTGAAGGTACTCTAACTCCATTATTATCCATGGAAACATGTCTTTTGCCAAGGGTATATAAAGCTCCTCGTAATTTAAAAGATTCATCACCATATTCCTTGTTAAAAGCAATATTAACTACAAACCCAGTATTATTAGAAATGGGAAAAGTATTTTTAATTGCAAAAACAAAATACTTATAAAAAGCATTCGAATGTGGTTCATATTCACATTCAGCAAAAAATATATCAGGAATAAATCCAATTCCATTTAAATCAAGCCAATAAGGGCTCGTTTCTGTAACAGTATGAGAAGTATTAGGGTCATATACACATGCAATTAAGGATGAATTTTCTCTAGCATAAGCAGTTCCTGTTGCATATTTATACTTAGAATTTAACTGTGATATAGTATTATTAGCTTGTGTTAACTGGTTCATCAAATCCTGCACACTAGCGTCCGAACTATCAAATGATGCCTTTATTTTCTCTGATAATTCTACTAAGGTATTATTTAAACTTGCTTCTATATTTTTAAGTGCTAAAGTGTTTATAATACTTGTTTTCCCATTTTTGAACCCTTCTCCAATCTCTATCAACTTAGTTGATATATCACTTAAACTAGCATCTTCTTGAAGTGGCATAATCTCTTTGTTTATACTTAAAACCTTCTCAACTGTTGCATTTTCTGCATCTGTAGCAACTATTTTTAATGTGTGTATTGCATTGTCTGCAAGTTCATAGTTTATTGTTTTCTCTGTTGTTAAATCTGTTGTTATTGTTTCCTTTAATACATCATCTATAAACCACTCTATTTTAGATAAATTATTATCTGTATCTATTGCTGTAAATGTTGCAGAAGTGGAGTTATAAGAAGTTATATTTAATTTTGGTTTAGTATTACCTTTTGTAAATGTAACAGTTTTATCTAAGAATATTCCACCATAACCATTATCGAGTTCAATAGTTATATTATTTACAGAGTTAAATGCCAACTCAGATAAGAGTTCATCTGTAATAATTAATTCATAGTTTCCATCAACAACATTATTTTTTTCAGCTATTTTAACACCATTTATTTTTTCGATTATTTTAAATCTAACACTAGAATCACTATCTGATATTCTATAATTTATACTACACGCATTACCAATCACACCTAAATCGTTACTTATAAAAATAGTAGGGTCGGGTACAAACTGAACAGTTGTTTCTTGAGTAAAATTCCTACTAATATCAACTTCTCTGCCATTTATTATCTGACAAGCCCTAGTTGAATAAGCTACAAATTTTTTAGTTGCAGATATAGAAACTCTTTCATATTGGTCTAAAGTATAATAAGCAACAAAGTCAGTATAATAAGGACTTCCGTCGTTATAAGTAAGACGTGAAGCATGAATATCTGTCATACGATAATAACCACGTCTTCTTTTGACAGTTCTTTCTAAAACAGTTGTAGACATACTAATTTCACCTTCCTTTCTACATTGGTATCAAATTATTATTTACTGTTGATATAATACTACTTCTATTACCTTTTACTTCTTGCATCACTTCTTTTAATGCTCCCTCTACATTATCACTTGAAAATAAGTTATCTGTATCTTTTATACTTGTTTTCTCTGCTGTTGTTTCTATGCTGTCTACACTGCTTTTTACCTCATTTAATGCACTAACTATATTTGTTTTATCTGTTGTAGTAAGTTGTGTTGTATCCCCTATTTTAGTGTTTAACTCTGTTTTAGTAGTTTCTATGTTGCTTGTTAATTCTGTTTTAGTTGTATCAATTTTAGTATTAACAGTACCTATTTTAGTTTCTAAGTCTTGTATATCTTTGAGTGTTGCAAAGATTATTGTTGGGTCAATTTTAAGTTCTATATTATTTACATTAGATACAATAAGCACAGTTTTAACCTTCATGTCTACCACTGCACCTTGTTCTATAGAAGGTTTATAACACTCTTTGTATTTAGAAATGGCAATTAAATTATTTTCATCATCTAAATATCCTATTTCTCTTATCATAAACCCGCCTATACTTGATGGTATTAAACTCTCTAATATTATACAATTTGGTGCAGTTTCATCTGTAGTTGTATTTCCGATATTGCCTTCCCATACCACATTTTTGAGAGCTGTCTGACTCTCAGTTGGAGTATATTCACTCCCTCCTCCATCACCAAGTTGAATTTTTACAAATCCCACTTTATTACCTGTGACACTTGCATTTGCTATCTTTGCTTTTCCTACATCTGTAATTATAGTGTAATAACTTTTATCTATAGCCAATATATCACCTCCTAAAATATTGTTATCTCTTGGTATCCAACTCCATTGCCAGTTAATACATCAATTTCTCCATAAGTTTCTATATCTGGTGGACTCCAAGGGTATATAGTTATTTCTTGACCCATTAGGGTTGTTATACCAAAATTCATATAATTGTCTTTGCTTATAAGCACTCTAGTGTAATCTAAAGTCATATTACATGGCTTAATATTACTTACAAAAGAATGAACTTCCTCAAACCAATCTTGATTTCTAGCATCACTTTCAAGATGTATGTTATAGGTAGAATTATTTATAGTTAATTCATAATTGCCTTCTCCAACTATACTATCTAACCAGTTCCTAAGAAATCTCTCTGAATAAGGTAATTTACTTATATATTTACTAAAAATCCTAAACCTTCTATCCTCTAAAGTCTCATTTGACTTGGGATTTATAGACATTATTTTTTCCCATCTTTTTATACCACTTATAGTTAGGTCCTCTAAAAACTGGTCATTTGATAGGTCCTTTAATTTATCATGTAGTGTTTTTATTTCTTTGTTTTCTGCATTAAATACTTTTATATATTCTTCTTTATCCTGCAAAACTTGTGGCAAGTAATTTATTAGATTAATCTCTTTATCCAACTACCTCACCTCTCACTACTATGCTGTTACTATCTATTGTTAGATTAGATTTAACATCATTTACCATTGTGTTTGTAATATCTAACACTCCATCTATACTTAACAAACGAGTTTCTATCTGAGATATACGGACTATTAAGTTTTCTTCATCTTCCCAACTCATATTAAGTTCATTTAAATAGTCATCTATTGCTTCTTCTGCAATTATTTTTATATTCTCCCATGTATATCCACTCTTATATGTTATTTCTGCTGATATATTTATAGTTGTACTTGTAACTCCTTCAACTGTGACTCGGTGTCCAATTGGTGCTAATCCTAAGCCTTGTCCTTGATGTCCAATTGGGTCAATTTCTTCTTGCACTAAATTAACTAAATCCTCTGATGGTACTTTGAAATTAGAATTAATTATTACTAACTTAACAGTTCCTCCACCGTCCCACACAGGATACACCTTAACTCCTCCAACATCTTGTATTTTGTTAACTTCATCCTTATAATTCTGTATATTACCACCGAAACTTTGTGAGTTTAAACTATCATAGTATCTTTGTCTTAAACTATCTTCACTTTCTTCATCTTCTCCATTAATTAGTATTTCAGTTAACTCAGCAGTTTCTAATTTGTCTACATATTCAATTGGAATCAACTGACCAAGTTCAAATACAGGTCCAGTAGTTTCACATTTCATTTTATATGTTTTTTCAGATATTCTCTCAATTGCCACATAATTGTATTCTCCTAAGTTGAATCTTGAATCAATAGGAATATCTATATTAAAAACTCCTTTTGCAATTGTATTGGTTGCAGGTAAAGGTGTAATACCTCTCTCTTTACATCTCTTCTCTAAATAGTAATAACTAGCAGTATCTACGAATGTTTGGTCTAGTAATTCATCCATGGCAATGTATGTTTCTGTAAGTTCTATAGCAACAGGAGCAAGAGCATTATATATTATAGAACCTTCCCTTTTATCAAAAGTATCTGGTACACTATCTAACATTCTTTTAATTATATTTTCAAATGTCATTAACTCAAACAATTATACACTCACCACCTTCTCTGCTTTTATATTTCCATATTTTGTATGAACTGAAAATCTACATTGTACTTTACCCTTTATATTTTGAAACTCAAAATTATCTATATTTTCAATCCTATCATCTTGAATTAGTGCTTCTGTTATCCTTCTTTCAAGTTCGGGTATTACATATGAAATAGGTTCTCCAATTAAATCATTTAATTCAACACCATAATTTCTAGAATAAATAAGATGCTCATACCTTTCAGTATTTAAAATTAAAAAAATGGTTTGTTTTAATGCTTCTACATCATCACAAATACCATCTACTCTATTTTTCTCTATATTCAATTTAAACGTCTTACTTGGTTCTTGTCTAACATCAAAATTAATTATCGATACATCTTCAATGTCATAATCTAAATTATCGCTTGGTAACACCTTATCACATCCTATCTAAAATCAAATATTGCTGTCCTCCTTGCATACGAATTAAGACTAATTTATCTCCTATTTTTTTATCTGTATATTTTTTGAATGTATCTGTTTGTATTAGAAAAGATTCTTCAAAAGAGGCTTTTTGCTCTATCTTAACTACTAAAGGATTAACACTTTCTATAGTTCCAAATGCAATTTGAATTGGATTACTTGTTTCTACTGCATCCATTGCAGCTTTTTTAATTATTTGCAATAATTCTTGACTCATATTACCACCTCACTTAAAAGAATCTTCTAGCTCTTGCAAAATCACGCTTTTTCTTTTGTCTACCACTTAAACTACTTATTTTTACTACATCACCAGTTTGTGGAGCATGAATATATTGGTCATTTCCTATATATAGTCCAACATGATGTACTTTTCCTTGTTCGTTTTTAAAGAATACTAAATCGCTTGCTTTTACATCATTTATGTTGCATAATAGTTTCCCTCTACTATCTTTTGATTGGTCTGCTGAAACTCTAGGTAGATTTATTCCTGCACCTCTTTTAAATGCCCATACCATTAAACCAGAACAGTCAAAACTCTTTGGACCATTGCCTCCCCAAGCATATGGCTTACCAAGTTGATTTTTTGCTTCTTGAATAACTTTACTTACTTTACTATTATTGTTTGTTGATGTATTAGAATTATTGTTTTGAACTTGATAAATTGTATCTTTTAAATTCTTTTCTGCTTCTTCGTTACTTCCAACTCCTGTACCTGCATTATTAGAAGTATAGGTACTTCCTGTTATTTGTTTATAAAATTTGCCCACTCCTGGTACCCAATCTTTATTAAGAGGGCTATCATAAAGAGGTGCATATTTGTCTCTAATACGCTCTAATGTTTTTCTTCCTGTATGGATATAATTTCTTGATAAATTGCTAATACCTTTTTTTATCCCTTCATCTACAGAACTAAAAGACATCCCTTTCATACCAAAGAAATTATTTTTATTTTTGCAAAGTGAAGAACTTCCATTACCAGTTTCATGTATAGAAATAGCAGCCATTAAAGCTGCATTAACTTTGTAAGCATTAGAATATTTAACAAATATATTTCCTGTATTTGATAACTTATTTTTAAATACTTTATTTAATTTATTTATCATATCATTGTCTTCTTTACTTGTAGTACTTTGTGCAGGACCATTTTTCTTTTCATCTTTATTATTAGTATTTCCACTACTATATGAAGATGAAGAATAAGAAGCAAATTCATCTCCATCAACAAGAGTCAAATCCATGAAATGTGAATTATTTTCAAATGTATGTTTTACTTTCTCAACTAACATATAATTTTGCAATTCAATATCTCCTAGATTTAAAAAAACAGGTACTAAACAACCTGCTCTCACTCTAATATCACCAAGTACATTTTTTAAACTTAATGACTTAGTTTTCTTATTATATAGTTTTAGAAGTATATCACACTTTTGCTTTATTTCTGCTTCACTCATGTTTTTATCTACTGTATCAAACATTTGAAGTATTCCCCAACTTCTCATGTGAGCTGAATCTTGAGCAATATACACATCCCTTTTTCCTGACTCCTCATTGTCTCTTACAAGTTTGATTTTTGTATAAGTATCACTATCTATACTTGAATTATAGTCAAAGTCCTCAATTACATCATTATTCATAACAGTATCTAATTTCATTGATGCAACATTCTTTAATGTTATTCTTCCAAAATCATCATATAAAACATACATTTCCTTTTTCTCTCTTAGAGTATCATCTAGTGCAGTTAAGACCATATCAAAGAGTGTTTTATTTTCTTCAACTCTCGATATTTTATATTTTGTATCTTCTATGACATTGTATTTTAATTTAAAATCCTTAGCCAACATCTTTACAAGTTCACTTGCTGTTTTATTACTATATACATAAGTATCTTTATTCTTAAAATATCTTAGCTGGTCATAAGCAACTATCTTGATATGATTTTCTTTATCTCTCTTTTTCTGAAATATATATCCATAGAATATACCTACACCTTTGTAATATAGTCTTACAGAGTTACCTTCACAAAACTCTAATATATCATCCATGACTATTGTAAATTCAAGTTTAGATGGTGTTCCTCGTCTCTCTATTTCCCATGTGATACCATCCAAAACTACAGGTTCGTAGAAATCTTCCCAATGTGCAATAACTAGCCTTATATCTCTATCATTCGCCAGAACTAAATCATCAGACAAGCCTCAACACCTGCCCTTTATAGATGGTGTATTTACTTAATTTTTTTCCCTTGTTAGCTTTATCCATCATTGTTTTATTTAACTCATATACTTTCTTGTATAACGAACCATTTCCTAATTGCTTTTGACAAATTGCCCAAAGAGAATCCCCTGCTTTTACTGTATATGTTTTACCATTTGGCTTATTGGATGAATCTGGTCTAAATTCTTTTGGTTTCATGACTGGAGGGGGAGTCCTACCATAGTTTGTCTTTTCAGGAGTTGCGGGTACTAACTTTTTAGTTGAATAATCTCTATATTGTTTTAACTTTATTGCAACTTTTGTATCTGAGCCATTATCTGCATCTTCTGAAATAACATACTCTTCAAGAGATACTTTTATATTAGTGTTAAATAGTACTTTATTACCTAATTCCCTCGATACAATAAATTGAAATGGCTTACAATCAGTTTTTAGTAATTCTAGCTTACTTAAAAAGAATTGAACATCCCTAAAAGTTCCACGATAAAAAGGTAATTTATTATGTGTAAATTCTGCTTCAAAACTTATTTCAGATAATCCTTCTTTTTTTAATATGTTTACTTCTCCAGTATTTATCAAATCAACTGTTTTATTTTTATTTGTTATTTTTATTTCTAATTTGCCAGGTGTGATTGGTAATTGTACTCCATCTAAATAAAAATCATAAGCCATTCAAACACCTCCTAGACTATTCCCTCAGCTGAGACAACCATTGCATCATTCAGTTTTTCTGTTAAGACATTGACTATACCATCCACATCTGCATCTTTGCTTATGTTATTAGTGTTGTTCATGTCAATTTTAATGTTGACTCCTGTAAATCTATTGATTGTTTCTTGCTCTGCTATGTCTCTTAAATATTTTAAGTCTTCTTGACTTTTATCCATTGTTTTAGCCATTTTAGCTGTATTTCCTGCGGTGTCTTTTGTTCCTTTTGCTGCATCGCCCAAAGGTGAGTTTAATCCAGCTGAACCCAATCCATCACCAAGTCCATATTTTTTATCCCATAAATCGTCTAATCCTAAATCTTTTTTTGCCTTTTCTGCTATTTTGCTAATATCGAATTTATCTTTTATATTAGTTTCTAGTTTATCTCCCCATTTATATCCTGCATCCCAAGCTTTTCCATAATTAAATCTGTCAAAATGCAGTTTATTAGGGTCCATTCGTTCAACTTTTATCTTAGCTTCTCCTGCTACTTTGTCAGTCCAACCTTGTAATGTATCTTGCCATCCACTTACTGCATCTGCCAAATTTGAGCCAAAAACTGTATCAAATGCACTTGCGATACTTCTTATAATACCTAATACAGCATTAGCCATTCCAGATACTGCTCTTATAACAGAGCCAATTGGGTCATCTAAAAAATTAGCAAAGAACTCTGCAAAACCTGCTAAAGTATTATATATTAAAGCTACAATATCTATAATTAAATTCCCTGTTGCAATGAATAAGTTTCCTATAAAAGCAGCTGCAACTGATATTGCACCTGCAACTACACCTATAGCAGATACACTAGTTCCTGCGAATTTATTTATTATAGCTATAACTACAAAAAAGGCAGCAACTATAGCTATAATTCCTACAATTATCCATGTAAGTGGACAAGCATATAATGCCGCATTTAAACCATATTGTGCTGCTGTTGCCTGGGCTGTTACCATTGCTTCTATAGTTTGTGCAGATATTTTACCAAATAAAGCTAACTCTTGTGCTGCCAATGCTGCACAAGCTTTATATGCCCCTAAAGCATATAGTGCATTTACAAAAGACGATACTCCAGTTGCAATTGCACTTGCAAGTAAAATTCCTTTATATATTGCAATAGCTGCGACAACTCCATAAACAGCAGGTGCAATAATTGACCAATTCTGTGCAAATACATTAGCAACACTTAGTGCTTGTGTTATTATCCAACCTAGCCCTTGTACAACTAAACTAGTTCCAACAATCATCACATTAAAAAAATTCTGAAAAGCTGGACTACTCAGTAAATTAATAAATCCACTAAATACATTAAAACCAACTGCTCCAAGTACGTATAATGAGTCTTTAACATCAGTTATGAAAGTTCTAAATCCTTTGCTTGAAACTGTATCCTCAATTTTCTTCTGTATAGCTCCAAATATCATAACTGCATTATTTTTGATAGATGTGAAAATCTGACCTAAAGTGTAAGGCATTTTTTCAAACTGAGCATTTGTTTCAGCTGATGCTGCAAGTAATGAGTTTTTTACAATATCTGCTGTTAACATTCCCTCTGATGCCATTCCTCTTATTTTTCCTATGTCAACATCAAGATAGTCGGCAATCGAGCGGATAATATTAGGTGCTGACTCAAATACAGCATTCAGCTCCTCACCTCTCAGCACACCACTTCCTAAACCTTGAGTCAGTTGCAATAATGCTGAACTCATTTCTTGTGTACTAGCTCCCGCAATTATAAATTTCTTGTTTAATTGTTCTGCGAAACTTACAATTTCTCTAGTACTAGAAAATGCACTCCCTGCATTCATACCAATTCTACTCACTATTTGCGCTGTATCTAAATAGGATGCACGAGACCTTTCGGCAGATTGGAAAATCATCTTATTTAAACCACTATCAGATAATTGACCATCATTTATCATCGCCAACCTCGCATTTGTACTGGTCATTTGGTCGCTTAAACTGCCTAATCCTCCTAAAGTTTTTAACCCTAAATAAGTTGTAGCTAAGCGTTTGACATTTCCAAATAACCTATCTGTAGAACCTACTCCTTTGTCAATATCTTCATTAAACTTTCTTTGTTGCTCATCAGCTTTCCCTATGCTTTGTTCTATTCGTGTTAAAATGTTTTCAATATTGTTCAAACTTTGTTGAGAGTTTTGTATATTACCTGCATTGAGTGGATTATTCAATCTTCCTTGTAATCTCTCCAAACTATTAATTGTTGTGTTAATAGATGTAGTCATATTACGAAAAGCAGGTGTCATTCCGTCAAAAATACGGATTGATGTTTGTATTGTAGCCATATTTTCACTCTCCTTTCTAAAATTTTCATATAAAAAACACCTACATTAGTAAGTGTTTATTATTTATGCCCAAAACTGTTTACCACAGCTCAAACATGTAACTCTAACTTTCTTTGCTCCTAAATTTCCAGCTACTAAACCAATACCTCCTGCTATAGTAGCCCCTGCTACAGCTTTTCCTATGCCAAAACCTTTCTTATGAGCAGACAATGAAACAGAGCCACACCTAGGGCAACGAGCAACATCATCTTCAAGTACATTAGTTTGTTTATACTCATCTTCCCTCAATATCTCTTTTTCCTCTTCGATATTTATTTTTTCACTTAATTCTTTAAAAGCTGGATATATAATATTTTTACACTCTTTTATGTCCAGCCCCAGTAACTTCATTGCAATATCAATTGCTAAGATTTTATCTCCTTTAGTTTCTTTATAAATATTAGTCAGATTTAATTCTTTTCCATGAACATTTATAAATAAATCATCATTGTTAACTTTATCTGCTAATGTAGCTGTTCCACAATTTGAGCAAAATTTGCCTGCACCAGTTATCTCATAACCACAATTTGAACAAAACACAACAATCACCTCACATAATACTTATTTTATAGCACTATTATACTATATTAGTAAAATTTTTACATCATAATCACCTCCTTTCAATAAAAAAACACCTACTATTCAAGTAAGTGTTTTTTATTTAATATATTATTTAATTATTATTTTTCTCTTGTTGTTTCTCATAAAGTTCATCTATTATATTTAATAATTCATAAAACTTCTTTGGATTTATTTCTTCTAATTGTTCTAGCATAATAGCAGTTTTCATGAATCTATCTATATCATTTGAACCACATATATCAAGTAAATTCTCACACATTGTATTACCCCCCTCAAAACTAAAATAAACTAA
>OGSS01001841.1_pt1 | contig 11651 bp, 9 predicted proteins | sample 1553591 | NCBI WGS metagenome assembly OGSS01 (sample SAMEA2580061, study PRJEB22360) | human gut metagenome | biome: human gut; feature: human-associated habitat; material: faeces | place: Denmark | collected 2008/2010
TGGTATATGCACTGCCTGAATCCATTGTGTATGCGGACGAAAGTACCCAGGGCGAAAAGGGACCTCTCTTTAAGGTCACACAGGACGGGATGTACCTGTCCCTTGGGGTAGTGGTAAATTATACGGATATCCGCACCCAGTCCTTTGCCACAAGCCAGATTAAGCGGGTGTACATCGACACCTCCTGGCAGCCCTATGACACGGCGGTGTTGAAAAAGCCAGGCCAGATCAGGGTGAAGGGCGGTGTGAAGAGCCAGATTATCACGGAGGCGGCAGAAGGGGAGACGGTGGATGTACTGGAGACCATGGAAAAGTGGTCCAGGGTCAGGACCCCGGACGGTTATATCGGATATGTTGAGAACCGGAAACTGGAGGCGGGAGAGCAGGCAGCGCCTGTCAGCACTTTTGAGGCGCCTGTGTATACCAGCATTTCCATGGACGGGAAAGTAAGGCTGGGATTTCATCAGGTTACGCGGCCGGAGGGAAATAACACCCTTGAGGACTACGCGTCCAATGCCAGAGGGATGAATGTGATTGTGCCCACCTGGTTCAATGTGGTGTCCAGCGATGGCACCTATACATCGCTGGCCAGCAAGGATTACGTGGATAAGGCCCATGATATGGGACTTAAGGTGTGGGCCATGGTGGAGAATGTGAGCACGCAGGAGAGCGTCAAGAACCTTAACACAAAGACCCTGATGTCCTCCACCAGCACCAGGAAAAAGCTCATTGAAAAACTGATGAATGAGGCGGATACCTACGGCTTTGACGGATTCAACCTGGATTTCGAAAGCCTGAAGGCGGAGGCGGGGCCGCATTATGTGCAGTTCATAAGGGAAATGTCGGTTGCCTGCCGCAATAAGGGGCTTGTTCTGTCTGTGGACAACTATGTGCCATCCTCCTATACTGCGTTTTATAACAGGAAGGAGCAGGGAATCGTGGCTGACTATGTGATTGTTATGGGGTATGACGAACACTATGCCGGAGGAGAAGCCGGTTCCGTATCGTCCATTCCCTATGTGCGGGAGGGCATTGAGAATACCCTGAAAGAAGTTCCTAAAGAAAAGGTCATCAATGCGGTACCCTTCTATACCAGGGTATGGACCGTAAATGAGGGAAAGACGTCTTCCAAGGCATATGGCATATCAGATGCCAGGCAGTGGGTGGAGGATAACCAGGTGGAGCTTACCTGGGATAAGCTTTTGGGACAGTATTACGGTGAGACTGTGAGCGGAAGCGGCCAGCAGTATATATGGATGGAAGAGGAAGATTCCATGAAGCTTAAGATTGACCTGGTTAAGGAGTTTGATTTGGCAGGAGTTGCCTGCTGGAAGCTGGGATTTGAGCCAGCGGACATATGGGATATTGTGTCAGAGGTTAAATAGCAGCTGTTTATACAGCTGCCACAGCTGCGTTAAGCAGACAAAATGGGTGACGCCGGAGGAAGGAAATGAGAAGAACAAGGATAACGGGAATCATGACAGCGGTCTTGATGGCTGGAGTCATGGCAGGGTGCAGCGTACAGACTGGAAACCAGGTATCGCCTGCCACCGAAAAACAGCAGACAAAGGAAACGGTTCAGGAAACAGAGCTGCAAAAGCCCACCCATCCTGCGCCTTCCCAGATACAGCCTTTTCCGGACGTTGAAAAGGAGACAAAGGCAGAGCCGCTGATTGGAGGAAAACGCATTATCCTTATGACAGATATACATTATCTGGCAGAATCCCTGACGGACCAGGGGGATATGTTTCAGTCCATGGTAGAGCATGGCGACGGAAAACTGACCAATTACGTGTGGGAGATAACAGATGCCGCACTGGAGGAAATCAAGCTGCTCAGTCCGGATGTTCTGATTATCAGCGGAGATTTGAGCCTTCAGGGAGAAAAGAAGAGCCATGAAGAACTGGCGGAAAAACTGGATGAGGTGGAGAAAGCCGGTATTACGGTTTTAGTCATACCGGGCAACCATGACATTAATAATCCAAGCGCCTCCGTGTATTCCGGGGGAGACCGGTACCCGGCAGAACCTACCTCGCCGGAGGATTTTGAGCGTATTTATAAGGAATTCGGATATTCAGAGGCCAGCAGCAGGGATGCCAGCTCCCTCAGCTACACCTATGACCTGGGACCGTCCATGCGCCTGCTCATGCTGGACACCTGCCAGTATGAACCCCGCAATAAGGTTGGGGGAATGATAAAGACAGAGACCTACGAGTGGATAAAGGAGCAGCTTGAGCAGGCTGCCCGGGACAGCGCGATTCTTCTGCCTGTGGCCCATCACAATCTGTTGGAGGAGAGTAAGGTATATGCGGATGACTGTACCATTGAGCACAGTGAGGAACTCATAGAGATGCTGGAAGGGGAGAATATTCCGCTGTTTCTAAGCGGACACCTTCATGTGCAGCACTTTATGAGGAATAATGACATCGGTATCTATGAGGTGGTTACCAGCTCCCTGTCCACGCCTCCCTGCCAGTACGGCGTATTGGATTACATGGAAGATGAGACATTTTATTACTATACACGCAAGGTAAATATGGAGAAATGGGCCAGGAAAAACAAGAGCACGGATGAGAACCTGCTGAACTTCGATACATACAGCCCCCCTGTGTTAAAGCAGATATTCTATAATCAGGCCTATGACGCCATGAAGAACTCTGCGGAGGAGGAGACGGGCAGTATATTTGTGAAGCTTACGGAATCTGAGAAACAGCAGATGGCAAAGGTATATGGTGATATCAATGCCGCATGTTACGGAGGCAGGGCGTATGAGGTGGTGAAGGAGGCTGTGAAGCAGCCCGGATACGCCATGTGGAAGGAGTATTGCTATCCCAGCATCCTGTATGAATACCTGGAATATATCATAGAGGATGCGGTGCAGGATTATAACGTTCTGAGTATGGAGTAAAAACAGGTTCATTTTCATCAGGCGGGTGAATATACTGGAATAAAGGTTATCAGGGAGCGCCCATTGATGAAGCATTCAGCATGGCAGACAGTGATGGGGATTCTGCTGCTTTGTATCGTGGCACTGATATCATGGCAGGCAGGGACACTGGTGGCTGTCCATAATCAGACAGCGGAGGCAGACAAGGCAAGGCCGGTGGTGGTCATAGACGCCGGACACGGAGGCAGCGATCCGGGTAAGGTAGGGATAAATGGCCAGCTGGAAAAGGATATTAACCTGAAGATATCAGAGCAGCTGAAAGCATATCTTGAGGCCTCCGACGTAGAGGTGATCCTTACCAGGGACTCGGACCAGGGTCTATACAGCTCCGGGGACAGTCATAAAAAGATGGCAGACATGAGAAAGCGGTGCGAAATCATAAATGAGGCAGCACCGGATTTGGTGGTCAGCATCCACCAGAACAGTTACCATGAGGAATATGTATCCGGAGGCCAGGTCTTTTATTATAAGACATCAGAGAAGGGAAAGTATCTGGCGGAAATTTTGCAGAAGCGTTTCGACTATGTGCTGGGAGAGGCCAACAAGAGAATGGCCAAGGCCAATGACAACTATTATCTCCTGCTTCACGTGAAGGAGCCTATCGTTATAGTGGAATGCGGATTCCTGAGCAATGGAAAGGAAGCCAAGCGCCTGGAGGATGAGGAATATCAGGACAGGATGGCCTGGACCATACATATGGGAATCATGGAATACCTTAATACAGTGAAACAGAAGAAGTAGAAACCGGTGCAGTAGAAGCTGATGCAGTAGAAGCCGATGCAGTAAAAGTCGGGACACCGGCTTGGCATCAGAAAAAACAAATTTTGAAAATGGGAAGGCCGGCCTCTGTGAGGGCGCCTTCCCATTGCTGCATACAGGACATGAATCTGAGGGAAATAAAAGGCCGGAGAATGATAGTAAATTATTTGCATCTGATGTGTTAAGCAGCGCAGGGATACAGGCCTTCAAAGACTTGATTATAAATAAAATGGAGTCCAGTCTCCGTAGATGTGGAGAACGGAGACTGGTTGAGCATTTATTCAACGAAGGGCTGAAAAAGTATGTGTGGGACTTCTTCGTATGTGCCTGACTCAGATAGACCAGGAACCGGTGCTTGATGTGGTTTTACTCCTCCATGATATCGTAACGCCTCTTACCCTTGGAAATGGACTTATACTCAATGGCCTCGGTGGGGCATCCGCAGATGCAGGCCATACAGTGTGTGCAGTTTCCCTTCCATACAGGCCTTCCCTCCGCCATGCCGATGTTATTTAAAGGGCACCGCTTTGCGCACTTGCCGCAGGAGACGCAGTCATCCGAGACCGTAAAGCCTTTGTCCTTGATATAGAGGTGGTAATAGAGCGGATTGAACGGTCCGCTGATGAAGCGGCCTCCAAGAGAAACCGGCATCTCAGGGAATGGCTTGCCCTGGCTGATCTGACTGGCCAGCTTGGAAAAGACTGGCTTCGCCCGGGCGATTATGGATGCGCATTCGCTCTCACTGGGCGCAGAAGATAAGGCGATATAATTTTCCGGCATTTGCGCCGACGCAAGGCCACGGTAAATAAAACCGGTTTCTGCGCATAGCTTTGCGGCGTAGGCCGCCGCGTTCCCCTGTGTGCCGCCGCCGCGGGTCAGGACAAAGTAGGCGTTTGGATTCCCCTCAAACCTGGTGGCACGAATCCACTGCTCCACCACTTTGGGTATGCGCCAGGCGTAAATTGGCGCAACAAACACCAGAGGACGTTCCGAACGGAACGTCTTTTTTTCGCCTTTCTTCAGGCAGTGGTTAATAGAAACCATTTCATCGCTAAGCTCCGCCGCTATCTGCTTTGCCGCGAGCTGGCTGTTGCCGGTGCCGCTGAAATAAAAGACCATTTAACTCCCTCCTTTTCAATCTTCCATGATGTAATATCTGCGGTTTCCCCTGGAGGCGGATTTGTACTCAATGGCCTCTGCGGGACACCCTCCGATACAAGCCATGCAGTGAGTACAATTTCCGTTCCAAACGGGCTTTTTATCCGCCAGGCGGATATTGTTCAGCGGACACCGTTTCACACATTTGCCGCAGGCGGTGCAGGCATCCGATGCGGAAAAGCCTTTATCGTGGACAAAGAGCGTGTAAAACAACCTATTGACTGGCCCGCTTACGATCTTATCTTTAAAAGTGACTGGAATCTCAGGAAACGGTTCTCCCTTTTTAATCAGCGCGGCCAGCGATGCTGTGCGCTCTCCGGCCTTTTTAAGAATCTCCTTACATTCTGTCCCGTCCGGCGTGTTGGATAAAGCCACATAGTTATTGGGCATGATGAGCAGCGCTAAACCACAAAAGCACAGCCCCTTTTCCGCGCACAGCTTTTTCGCATAGGCAGCGGCATTTCCCACGCTTCCGGCGCAGGTCAGGATAAAATAAGCATTTGAATTCCCCTCGAATTTTGTCTCACGAATCCATCGCTCCACAACCTTTGGCATCTGCCAGGAATAGGTAGGTGCCACAAATACCAGTGGATTCTTCGATTGAAACGTATCTTTTCCGCCCTTTTTGAGATACTTGTTCATAGTGACAATTTCATCTCCAAGGATCTCACTCATTTGTATTGCCGTCCTTTGGCTGTTTCCGGTACCGCTGAAATAGAAAATCAAATCCATATCCTCCTTTATGTTTGGTCAATTCCGCTGACCATCTGCGCCAAATATTCTTTAGCCTGTGTCTTGGAACACGCTTCTTTATCGAGGTATTTCCACTCCAGGATAAGCAGGATCACCTGGCTGTAAAGGTTTGCAGCCATCTTCTGCGGCACCTTGAAGCGGTGGGAATCCGAATTGTCCTGAAAGGCCGCAGACATATTGGACAGCAGATAAAACCTTATTTGATTGATGAGGTATAAATTGGGCGGGTTATTCTTTAGGATCGCCTGCACGGTTTCTATGTTCTCATCTAAAAAATCAAAGCAGTTCTCCATCAGCGTATCCATCCGCTGCACACAGGTTCTTCCGTCCTGATAGCCGCTGTCCAGCCGGTCACGGACGGTCATGAAGCAATACTCCAGAAGGTCGTATTTGTCATCAAAGTAATTGTAGAAAGTAGCGCGGGGCAGCATAGCTATCTCACACAACTCTCCAACGGCAATCTCCTCAAACGATTTTTTGCAGAGCAGAGACTGCATTGCGTTCTGGAGGGAAAGCAGGGTGCGGCTTGCTCCAATGGTCATCTTTTTTGATAAGTCATATTTCATTTTTGTCTCTCCTTTGACAATTTTTTACCTTTGTCTAAATATATACAACCGATTCATTTTGTCACTTGTCTTTCTACAAAAGCTATTATAGACTAAAAACAAGATTTAGACAAGTGCAAAAATAAAGACTTGTGAAAAATCTTATGAAAATTTTTTATTAGAATGAATTCAGACCTGATAATTGTGAGGTGTTAGGATGAGCTACGAGAAATTGCTGCACAGGCAGAGAGTCTTTTTTGGATCTGGAGAAATGATGGATTATTCATACCGGATGAATGCTCTCACGGCGCTTCGTGAGGCGCTCGTCTATTATGAGGCCGGGATGGCGCTTGTGGACGACTTGAACAAGTCACCCTATGAGACCTTTATATCAGAATACGGCCTTGTGCTCAGGCAGATCACTCATGTTGAGCACAGGCTGAAAGGCTGGATGAAGCCTCGCTCCAAAGCGGCAGGCATTACCGGCCTGCCCGGAAAGGCCTATGAGCTGGTGGATGAGAAGGTGATAGATCAGTTTTGCGGGGAGTTTGCGGCGCAGTGTCAGAAGATGGCCGGAGACGCGCCCACAAATCCCAGGTATCCGCGCATTATCAGCCCTATGGGGACAAAATAAACGGCCTGCTCCGCTTCCTGATGAAATAAAGGCGCATTCCATTCAGGTGAAGCTGTCAGGTTCAGAGACAGACGAGGCAAATTATTCATCCACTAAAGGAATAGAAATGAGGTACAGAATATGGAGTATCCTAAATTGTTTTCCCCTATGAATATTGGATCCGTGCAAATTAAAAACCGTCTGGTCATGACCGCCATGTGCGTTGGACTGGCCAGACATGACGGAGCGGTCAGCGACGCTCTTGCCGCTTATTATGAGGAGCGTGCCGCCGGAGGGACCGGGCTCATCATTACAGAATGCAGCCGCGTGAACGAGACGGACGCCGTCGCCTACCCCAGCATGCTGTCCATGTCCCACGACCGGTATATCGAGCCGCTTCGCAGGGCTGTGGAGCGGGTTCACGCCCACGGTGCCAGGATGTTTGTACAGCTTTATCATCCCGGACGGCAGAATGTGGCCCTTTTTCCCACCGTGTGGCAGTTTAATGAGCGCATGGCGCGGGTATTCCCGTCCTATTGGGATTTATATTTCAAGGTGGCCGGAAAGTTTGACGCTTCTGCGATAGACGATCCTAAGACCGCGAAGCGCATGGAGAAGTACATGAAGCCCCTCCTGGCCCCCAGCGCCGTTCCCTGCGGACTTGCGGACAATCCCATCCGCAATCAGAAAACCGTTCCCATGACCATTTTGCAGATTAAAACGCTGATCGGTCAATTCAGAGAGGCAGCGGGACGGGCAAAGAAGGCCGGGGCCGACGGGGTGGAGCTTCACGCTGCCCACGGCTATCTGATCCAGCAGTTTTTAAGCTCTTACACCAACCGCCGCGAGGATGAATACGGCGGCTCTCTGGAAAACAGGATGCGGCTTCTGAAGGAAATCATCCAGGGCGTCCGTGAGGAATGTGGCTCTGATTTCCCCATCAGCGTGCGTCTTTCTGTGGAGGAGTTCTATGATATGATTGGCTATCCCGGACAGGGAATCCTCTTGGACGAGGGTGTGGAGATGGCTAAAATGCTGGAGAGCTTCGGCGTTGATGTGCTCAACGTCAGCAGCGGCAGCTATGATACGGCACAGACCTCCTGCGAGCCCATAAGCTTCCCTCCCGGCTGGAGGAAGTATCTGGCAAAAGCAGTCAGGGAACAGGTTAAAATACCTGTCATTGCAGCCAATTTGATCCGAACACCGGAGCAGGCGGAGGAGCAGCTGGCAGAGGGGACGCAGGACTTTATTGCTATGGGGCGTTCCTATCTGTCCGATCCGGAGTGGGCGAAAAAAGCAATGGAGGGGAGGAGTGAGGACATTAACCGCTGTATCTGCTGCCTGCGCTGCATGGAGGCTTTTCAGGAGAACATTATGAACGGCAGGCCGGTGGAGTGCGCGGTCAACCCACGCGCCTGCCGGGAGAGCATTTACTCCCATACTTTGCCCAGAGACGGGGGACAGCGGCCGGTGGTTGTCGTGGGCGCCGGGCCGGCTGGGCTGACAGCGGCCAGGGAGCTGGCGGCGCGGGATTTTAAGGTGACTGTGTTGGAGCGGGGCCCTGCCCCGGGCGGACAGCTGATTCTTGCCAAGGCGCCTCCGCTCAAGGAGAAAATCGGCTGGCTGATTGAGTATCTGACGCATCAGGCTATCCGGCAAGGCGCGGACATTCAGTACAATATAAATGCTGACAAGGAGATCATTGACAGCTTTCATCCATATGCCGTGTTCCTGGCCACCGGCGGAGAGGCGGCGGCCCCGGGAATACCCGGCTCTGAATCGGACGCAGTGATGACGGTGACGCCAATCCTGACAGGGGAAAGGAAGTACTCCGGCAGGGAAATTGCCGTGGTAGGCTCTGGTATGACCGGGCTTGAAACAGCGGAGCTTCTGGTGGACCAGGGGAATACCGTCACCATAATCGAGATGGCGGACAAAATTGCCCCCGGCGCTTATCCGGTCAATTCCTCTGATGTCATTGAACGGCTGAAAAAAGGCGGGGTGCGGTTTCTGCCCGGCAGAAAGCTGGAGCGTATAGGCAGCGGAATGCTCTATCTGACCCGTAAGGACGGTGTGCCGGAGGAGATCCGTACCGATGTGACGGTACTGGCGATAGGCGTGCGCAGCAGCAACACATTGGAAAAAGAGTGCGGCGGACATTTTCTGCGGCTCTATCCCATCGGCGATGCGGTGAAGCCCGGACGTATCAGTAATGCCACCGGCAGCGCTTTCCGATTGGCCCGCGGATTACAGTAAGGGCGTACAAAGACCTGAGATATAACAGCCGGGCAGCTTTTCTGATCGTTACATTCATGCTGACAAGAATGAAATGGAGATGATTATAATGAGAGAACACAAAGTTGAGATAAGCCGTGAAAAATGTATTGGGTGCGGCTTGTGCCAGCGGGATTGCCCCGCCTATAATATAGTAGTTGAAAATAAAAAGGCGGCTGTAAAGACGCAGAGCTGTATTATGTGCGGGCACTGCGTTGCCGTGTGCCCGAAAGCCGCCGTTTCCATGACAGGTTTTGATGAGCCGCCGATTGAAATTGATAAGCCGGCTGTTTTGGATCCGATTCAGCTTTTGGAGTCTATCCGTACAAGAAGAACTATCCGGCAGTACAAGGACAAGTCTGTTGATCCGGATGTGATTGCACAGATTATCGAGGTGGGACGTCTTACGCCAAGCGGTGGAAATGCTCAGGACGTATCCTATATCGTGCTGCGTGAGGAAATCGGGCGCTATGAAAAGATTGCGGTGCGTTTTGCAAAAAGGCTGCTGCCAATGGTAAAGCTGGTGAGTCCTACTGCGAAAAATGCTGTCATTGATGAACATTTTTTCTTTAAAAAAGCGCCGGTGGCCATTGTGGTGGTTTCAAATGATAAAATAAATGCCGCACTTGCCGCATCCAATATGGAGCTGATGGCCGAGGCTCACGGTTTGGGTGTTCTTTACAGCGGATTTTTCGCCAGGATTGCCAACAGTTCCCGTACCCTCCGGCGTTTACTGAATCTGACCCATACGAAAGCGGTGACAACCTTAGTGCTGGGCTATCCGAACGTTAAATACCGCCGTACTGCGCAAAAAGATCCGGCGAACGTACGTTATTTATAATAAGGGCAGCTATGTAGTACCAATCATATACAGCAGGCTTTTGCCGGTCATACGCTTTATTGTTTTTTGGCCTGGGTCTGCCAATAAATATAGTCTTCCCAGGCGTCGTCTGACCAGATTTTTTCACTCATCCTCGACCTCGATCAGTTCGTGCGCCGTTCCTTTTCCTTCCCGGAGTTCCTGGACGGATTTTTTTACATAGGCCATGTTGGGTTCTGAAAAAAATGGATCGGTGGCCTGTGTGATTTCAAATGGGATTCGGGAGTTTTGGATTGGGCTGTGGGAAAATGTAAAGGCTGCCGTGGTCACTGTCTGGAATGGTTTGAAGGATTTTTTTGCGGTGGCTTGGAACGGGATTGTGTCTGCGGCTCAAACGGTCTGGAATTCTTTGTCTTAATTCAAGATGAAATTAAGCAATGTAAGGAAAAGGGTCTTTGGAAAAGCTGCGCTTATCCATTTTCATCAAGAATTATATGCGGGCATTGGGGAGGATTTTATGGTGATTCACTTCTGGATTACCGCGGGTTGGTTCGGCGTTATGGAGGAATACGCTTATAGTAGGAAATATTGCGCGGACTTGGTATTTTAAATTAGGGGGTGTGCATACGCTTCTTGAATATATGTAAAACAAATATGGCGCACACCCTCTTGAATGGGTATGCGCCGTATTTGCTACCGCGTAATTGTATTAAAGTTTGTCGGTAAATAAAAAAGCGCGAGACGGGATTCGAACCCGCGGCCCCCACCTTGGCAAGGTGGTGCTCCACCCCTGAGCCACTCGCGCGTAAAAATAAGATATTACTTTGACGTGGTATAGTCTATCATATTTTCTCCGATAAATCAAGAGGTATTTTGTCCGTTCGTTAAAAAAATCATCAGGAAAAGCATAAGTGCTGCACCTGCTTTTCCTGATGGTTTCCTGGTATAATTTTTTCTTTTAGGGTGCTTCGATTCTGCTGCAGGTGGCTCCTTCTATGAAGGAGGCTTCAATGATTTTGGATACAGGATATTCCGGCGGATTCACTACCAGCTCAAACAACTCGAGGGATATTTCGCGCAGATTTTGCTGCACAGTGGTTATCTGAGGCTGATGGAAGTTGCTGATTACATTATCAAATCCTACAATGGACATGTCTGCGGGAATCTTTAATCCCAGGGAATATGCTGCGTTCAAAGCTCCTAAGGCAATAATGTCGTTACAGCAGATAATTGCCGTAGGGGCGGCTGGCAGGGAGAGGAAGTAATTAAGGGCCTGGCTCCCGGCCTGAAGGGTCAGCTGGGGATTTTTGTCATAAATATATTCCTGGATAATGGGAAGCCCCTTTCCGGTCATTGTTTCTATGTAGCCATTTTGCCTGGAAATAACAGAATCCATGGGTGTTTTACAGCCCACAAAGGCAATTTTTCTGTGCCCTAGGTTATAGAGGTAATCCACAATCGGCTGCATCATCTGCCTGTTATTGGAACGCACGCTGGAAAATTTGCCGTGCGTTTTCCGGTCCAGGAATGCAATTGGAATATGGATTTTGCAGGCTTCGAAGATGTCGGAATCAACACCTTCCGTCAGGATGATACCGGCACAGCGGTTAGCCAGGCAGAAGTAAAGGTATTTCTTCTCAAGCTCCGGGCTGCTTCCCGTATCGCAGATAAGGAGCATATAGTTGTGTTCCAGGCATATCTGGTTCAGTTCTTTAATAAGGCTGATAAAAAAAGGGTTCTCCATGTCATATATAAACACGGCAATGGTATTGCTTGTCTTGG
>OGSS01001846.1_pt1 | contig 11597 bp, 13 predicted proteins | sample 1553591 | NCBI WGS metagenome assembly OGSS01 (sample SAMEA2580061, study PRJEB22360) | human gut metagenome | biome: human gut; feature: human-associated habitat; material: faeces | place: Denmark | collected 2008/2010
CCGTATAATTTGCATAAAAAGTCGTGCGGTTTAATCCGGCCAGCTTACAAATATCTGATACACTGATTTCAGCTAACTCGTTGGTCTGAAGCAAGCCGATGAAGGCTTTTTCAATTCGTTCAATGGACTCTTTCTTCCGTTTGTTATTGGGTGTATTCATAATAACTCCTTTATCTCAACACTTGTCCGGTAATTGATGATTGTTTTTTGCTGCATAAACGTATTATACTATATCCAGATTAAACCAACAACTGTTGATTTAATAAAAAGGAGGTACTTTACATGAAAAAAAGTAGTTTTGCAGCAATCCTGTCAGGAACCATAAGCGGGGTACTTTTCGCGCTCGGCATGTGCATGGCCCTTATCCCGGAGTGGGGGGCTTTCAAACCGGGGCTTGCGTTGGGAAGTGCTGGCCTGCTGCTGGCTTTGATTACACTTCTTGTATGGAGGAAAATGGAGCATAAAAAGCCTGTCCGTTTTTCCGGAAAGGCAATCCTGTCAATTGTGATTGGAATTGCCGGCGCAATGGCATTTGGAGTGGGTATGTGCTTTAGTATGGTATGGGGTAAAATGATTGCCGGGATTATAACAGGCCTTGCCGGGATTGTAATTCTGCTTTGCTTAATCCCATTAACCAGGGGCATAAAAGAGTGAAATCAGGCCGGATAAGAAGGGATAACAAATTATGGCAAAATCAAAACTTGTAAAAACAAATGAAAAAATAGCGGAAGTTCTCACAGATGGTTTTTTCAAAATTGAACACAGCGTGACAGACAGATACACCAAAATTGAAGATACCTTTGTAGAAGCCTATCTTGCAAAGGAAGGTGAAACAGCGGCCGAAGCCAAAGAACGGCTGCGGCAGGAACGGGCGCGGCGGGATAGCTGTAAAAAACAGTAAATGCGCATCACTGATACAAGTGAGCGCATCTACATCCTTTCGTCTATTTTTCCTGACAGCCCCGTTCAGGGAGCTTTATTTCATTTAAAGAATTGTCGTGAACACGGTAACAGCCACACCCCTGTTCAAGACTCCGGTACCCTGACTTGTCGTCAGCCGCACTGATAGCAGAGAGCCTTGTGTTACCACAGCACTTCCGCTTCCTATTGCAAGGCAATTTGGTGTTTCAGCATTACTTGGCCCTGTAATCGTAGCTGTTATACCTGTGCTGACAGGAGCAGTGAAGCCGCATGGACTTGTAAAAATTTCTGCGGTCACATTTGTTTCGGCCGGTATTGTATTATCTCTGATATTTAATATAAGACCCACAATTCTGACGTCGAACGGCAGCGTCACTGTACTGAGTGTAAATAGGGAAGGGGATGAAGATGTCCCCAATCCAACCCATCCTCCGTCACTAACAAACTGGTTAGTTGCCAAATATATTGTTGTACTGCCCGGTTCTACAGCAGGGCAGGGGCAGGGCGGACAGGGGGGCGGGCAAGGTCGGCAACGTTCAAAGTTTTTGTCGCAGTCATAAGCATTCATAAAAACGCCTCCATACTGTGATGAGGATCGGAATCTTCCTCTCAGGATCTATTTTATGCAGGAGAATTCCTTGAGGTTCTCAGCATACAGGGTGACGCGCCCTCCACCGGCCGCATAAAACCAGCGGCCTTGATTATCTCAATTAAAGAAATAGGGCAACAGCACAATAAATAAGTAAAAGGGCCATTATTGTATTTACCATCCTTGTATGTCTGGAGAAGAATTTACAAAATGCTGCTCCGAATAACGCCCAAACAAAAGAACCAGAAGCGCCGATTATTGTTAGTATGACCGTAAATCCAATCAGCGCCGCAGCAGAATGATAAACTGGAAGGATATAAAGCGACATGGCTGTTATGGCATAAATGTAAATCTTGGGGTTGGCAAATTGTAACACCATGTCTGAAAGAAAACAAGCCTCCCTGCCGCCGTCAGCACTTAATTCCGAAGAACTTTTCCAGACTTTCCATGCAAGGTACAGCATATATGCAGCCCCTAATATCTGCATGACAACCTTTACTTTAGGGAGAAACGAATAGAGCGTTGCGCTGAAGGCAGTGCAAACAGACATAATTACTGCAAATCCGGCCAGTATGCCGAGATTAAACCGGACACTCCGCCGAAATCCCAGCCGTATTGCATTGCTCATGGAAAGCAGATTATTGGCGCCCGGCGTGTAAGCCGTAATAAAGCAATAAATCAGAAAATCATATAAATGAAACATAGCAACCTCTTTCTACTATTTTAACAATGATACATAACCGCTTATGAAAATTACAAGTACAATAATGGGCAGAATATAACTGATGTACTTTCTCGCAAAGCCCGGATAAGGCAAGCCTTTTCCAATAGCTGTTTCTTTATAAAAATTATCCCACCCCCACCCATAACGCCGGGTACAAAACAGGAGGAATACCAAACTTCCCAACGGGAGAAGATGATTGCTTAAAATGAAATCTTCCAGGTCAAGAATACTCGTGCCGCTTCCCAGCGGTTCAAAACTTTTCCAGATGTTAAATCCAAACACACAGGGTAATGACAGCAACAGCAGCAATACAAGATTTACAGAAGCCGATTTTTTTCTGCTGCATCCTGTTAAATCCATACCATATGTAACGATATTTTCAATTACCGCAATGACAGTGGAAACAGCTGCAAATACCATGAACAGGAAAAACAAACTTCCCCAAATGCGGCCGCCCTTCATGGAATTGAAAATATTCGGTAACGTAATAAACAAAAGATCCGGGCCGCTGTCCGGCTCCACTCCAAAGCTAAAACAGGCCGGGAAGATAATCAAGCCTGCAAGAAGCGCAACCACGGTGTCGAGAACGCCCATATACAGCGCGTTGCTGGTCAGGGAATGACTCTTGTCAATCCGGCTGCCAAATACGGATAACGTTCCAATCCCGATACTTAATGTAAAAAACGCCTGCCCCATTGCTGCAAAAATACATTCAGGCACTCCAATTTTCTGCATGGCTCCAAAGTCGGGATAGAGGTAGTAACGCAATCCTGTTTCCGCATTGGGGAGCATGACAGACCTGACAGCCAGGACAATTAAAAGGCTGAACAACAATGACATCATAATTTTGGTAACACGTTCCACACCTTTTTGTAAACCGATTGCACAAACTGCAAATGAAATGACAATCACAACAAACGAGCAGACGATCATGGCAATGGGGTTTTCCAGCAAATCAGAGAATACATCAGCAGCTTCGTTTGAAGCAAGTCCCTGAAACCTGCCCTTTACCATTTCTGCAAAGTAGTACAGCAGCCATCCACTGATGACCGTATAAAACATCATCAGCAAATAGTTTCCAATGATTGTTGCATATTTAAACCAGTGCCACTTTGTCCCTTTTGGTTCCAGAATATTAAATGACAGTGCGGTGCTGCGCTCGCTTGCCCGGCCTACCGCAAATTCCATTACCACAATCGGCAAGCCCAATATGACTAAAAAAACCAGGTAAAAAATGACAAAAGACGCGCCGCCATATTTTCCGGTTATATAAGGAAACCTCCAAATGTTTCCCAAACCGATTGAACAGGCCGCGGTGATTAAAATAAATCCCAGCCGTGACGAAAAATGCTCCCGCTTCATAGTTCAGACCTGCCCCTTTCCCAAAAATAAATATTGGGAACACCTGCAAGGCTTTTCATAGCGTCAGCACCTTTGTTGTATTCCTTAATCAGTCCCCCTGCTTTTTCAAGCTTTGGAATCATAAATACAGCTCCTTTCCTCTTTACAAATCTGCATTAGAATTGTATAATGGTACAAAATGATTATTATATCGCACTAGTACGATATAATAATACATCCGGTGCATTATATTGTCAAGAGAGGGGAGCGATTTTTTTGGATTCAATGAATAAGATAGTCGCTAAAAACATTAAACGGTTGCGCGAAGAAAATAAATTAAGCATGGACGAGCTTGCAAAGCTCAGCGGCGTTAGTAAGAGTATGCTTGCGCAAATTGAGCGCGGTGATGGGAACCCAACTATATCCACATTATGGAAAATTTCAAATGGAATGAAAGTGCCGTTTGACGCTTTAACCGTCCGCCCAAAAAGTCCCTATGAAATTGTAAAAACATCCGAAATTCAACCCTTGCTTGAAGATGACGGAAGGGTAAAAAACTATTCTATTTTCCCGGATAATGAAAACCGCAGGTTTGCAGTCTATTATCTGGAATTAGACGGGGGGAGTTATTGGGAATCCGAGCCACACTTAGCGGGAACCACTGAATTTATTACCATTTTCACGGGCAAAATTGAGATTCATGCTGACAGTCAAAGATTTATAATTGAGAAGGGCGAAAGTATACGATTCAGAGCTGATACCGTTCATTCGTACAAAAATGCAGGAAATGAGCCTGCAATATTGCACATGATTCTTTTTAATCCTTAATTGTGTTTCGAAGGGAATAATAGCCCTGCACAGCCGCCCTTTCCGGGCAGCCATTGCAGGGCTTTATTTATAAAGATCCGATTACATACTTGTGCCATAAATCATATTTGGCAGGAACAGAACCAAATCCGGGAAGAATACACAGATAGCCAGCGTTGCCAGGATAGCTATGAACAGCGGCAGAGAATACTTGGTGGTCTCCTGCACCGAACAGTCCATAATATTGGAACAGGTGTACAGCGCAACTCCAACCGGAGGCGTGGAACAGCCCATGGTAACAATGGTCATCATAATGATGCCGAAGTGAACCGGGTCAATGCCGTACTGTGTGATAATCGGAATCAGGATCGGGGTAACGATCAGGGTGATGACTGTTGTCTCCATGAACATACCGAACACAGTCAGCATAATTAAAATCAGCAGCAGAAGCACGTATTTATTGCTGGTCAGACCTACCAGCAAAGTGGTCAGGGTCTTTGGCAGCTGGTCAAATACAACGCCGTAGCTGAATATGCCGGAGAAAGCCAGAATCATGGTAATCACGGATAAATCCTTTACGCTGTCCACGATACACTTCTTAAACTTCTCAAGGTTCAGTTCCTTATAAATAAAGATACCTACGAACAGTGCATAGAATACGGCAAAGGCACCGGATTCCGACGGAGTCATGACGCCGAAACGAATCAGCACAATCAGCAGGATTGGGAACATAAGCGCCCATATACTCTCAAAGCAGGACTTGATGATAACACCTGGAGGCGACGGCTTATCATGGTCCGGCTGATATCCGTAGTGGCGCGCGGACCAGGAGGTGGCAATCATCATGAAAATACACATGATGATACCCGGAAGGAATCCTGCTACGAACAGGCGGCCAATGGAAACCTCGCCCACAGTGCCGTACAGAATCAGACCCATGGACGGCGGAATCGTGGCCACAATCAATCCTGACAGACAGTTGATTGCTGCGGCCCAGCCCGGCGCATAGCCTCTCTTTGTCATCTCAGGCCCAAGGATACGGCATTCCATGGCTGCATCCGCAACTGCGGAACCGGACACGCCGCCCATCAGGGTTGAGAGAACCACGGAAACCTGCCCAATGGAACCGTACATATGGCCGGTCAGCACGTTGGCCAGCTTTACCAGACGTGATGTGATACCTGTGTTGTTCATCAGGTTGCCGGCAAAAATAAACAGCGGAATCGCAAGCATGGTGAAGGACTGGGTGGTGGACAGGGATTTCTGCACCAGAATCGTCCACGGAATCTCCGGCCTCATCAGGAAGAAGGAAAAACCGGACACTGCAATCGCAAAGGCCACCGGCATTCCAAGGAACAGGAGAATTAAGAAAAATCCAACCGCACTTAACATTAATTAACCCCCCATTCTTTCATTGGTTTCCTGATATCGCCGAGCATCTTGCCAATCATACTGAAAAACATCAGCAGGGAACCCACCGGTACCGCCAGGGTACACCAGGCATAGCTCATCTTCAGGGTATTAAAGGTACGGTTCCAGCTCTGGGACACCAGCAGGAATCCGTAAACAATCAGAATCAATAAAAACAGCAGCATGAAAAAGTCAAACACCAGCATCAGAGTCTTCTGGACCGTCTTGGGGAACCGGTTGGACAGCATGTCAATCCGAATCAGGCCGCCGCTCTTGATGATGATATCAGAGCCGATAAAGGTCAGCCATCCGAATGCCAGCAGCGAAACATCCTGAGCCCAGTTCACCGGCATTCCGATGGTTCTGGCCACTGCGGACCAGAACACCAGAACGGCAATCATGCATAACATTGCACCGGCCAGAAGCTCCTCTGTCTTTAAAATAACAGCAGAAATTTTTTTCATTTAAAAGCTTCCTTTCTGTAATGCGGAACGTACCTGGGATTAATTGGTCTTACCAATCTCCTTGTACAGTTTATCTCTCAGTTCAGCATAGCCAAGTTTCTCATATACAGGATCAACGGCTGCCTTAAATGGAGCAAGGTCAGGCTCTACGATGGTCATTCCTGCTTCAACCATTGCCTTCTCAGCCTCGTCAGCCTCTGTCATTACGTCAGCAGCTGTTTCCTGGCCAACCTCGATGGAGGTCTCAACCAGCAGTGTCTGTAAATCTTCCGGCAGGCTCTCAAACCAGCTCTGGCCGCAGATTAATCCCTGCATCAGCTGGAAGTGTCCTGTCTTGGACTGGTACTTACACACTTCATACAGTCTGGACGGATATGTAGATGTGTTCTGTGCCTCGCAGCCCTCCAATGCCTTGGACTGGATTCCGTTGTAAACCTCGCCCCATGACATGGAAATCGGGGTTGCACCCATGGCCTGGATCGTCTCGGTACATACTTCCTGTCCGATGGTACGGATTCTCATGCCCTTTAAGTCATCCGGCGTGTTGATTGGCTTGTTGGTCATAAAATGACGCGGGCCGTCGTAGAAAGTAAAGGACAGGATTTTAATTCCGTGGTCCTTGGACAGGGAGTCTGTCCAGCCCTTAAATGTGTCAGTCTGTGTTATCTTATAGCACTCGTCATAGTTATCTGCAAAGTATCCCATCATCAGGATGGAGAAATCCTTCACATACTGTCCCATACGGGAAGCATCTGTATTAACTGCAACATTAGCGCCCTGGATGGCCTGCTCCAGCACATCCTCGTCGCTGCCAAGCTGGCCGGACGGGAATACGCTTACCTTCAGCCTGCCGCCTGATTTCTCATTTAACACATCAGCCAGCTTCTGGTAGTTCCTGGTAATCAGGGCCTGCTCTGTCTGAGAAGTGGAAATCTTTAACTCATATACCTTGTCATCGCCTGCAGCAGCCTCACTGCTGTCCCCTCCCTTGGCCTGTGTTGCAGCCGGCTGGGCATTTCCCATACCCGGCATGCCGTTGCATGCAGTCACTGCCATCATTGCTGCGGTAAGAACACCTGCTAATAATACTCTCTTTTTCATTGTTATCCCCTTTCCTTAAGTTGTCCAGCGTAACAGCTTTCGCTAAACGTTTACATATTTTCCTCATTTAGTATAATCGTTTACATATTTTCCATCAAGTAGTTTCTGCAAAAAAGTTTAACAGATTTTTAACGTTATTTTTATGCAATCTTCACAATTCGATCTATTTTTTAAAAGTTCCTGATTTTTTTCTGCTTTCATTTTGACATTATTTCAAGAAACCTTTACAATAGCTGTGTATACATTTTCAGAGAATCACTGGGAGGTGGACCGGAATATGGTAACAATCAAAGACGTGGCTAAAAAATGCGGCTATTCCGTCTGCACGGTATCCCGCGCTCTTTCCGGCAAAGGATACCTGAAAGAAGAGACAAAAGAGAAAATACTGGAAACAGTTGCAGAACTGGGATACCGCCCCAGCACCCTGGCGGTGAACCTGAAAACCGGACGCCGCCAGGCCCTGGCTCTGGTCCTGCCTTCCCTGACCAATATCTACTACACCAAGCTGGAACAGTACCTGGAATCCTGTGCGGCGGAAAAGGGCTATATCATTTACCTGAACAACACAGAATACAGTCTGGAAAAGGAAAAACAGATTTTAGAAAATCTAATCGGCATGGATATAGCCGGGGTCATCATTACCCCGGTCACCAGCCAGCATGACCATATCATGAACCTGGCAAAATACAACATTCCTTATGTGTATTTAAACCGCTCCTTCGAGGATGATATGGAGCACTGCCTCCGTCTGGACAATAAAAAAGCCGCCTACGAGGCGGTTTCCTACATGATTAAGCTGGGGCATAAAAATATCGGCGGCATCTTCCAGAGCTTTGACAACCTCACCTACCGGGACCGCTATGACGGCATGGCCCAGGCCCTTCTGGAGCACGGGCTGGACTGCCGCCCCAGCCACATGCTCTTTGACATCAACCCGGAGGATATGGGGACCACTCCCGGCCGGATCCTGCAATTGCTCCAAAAGCCGGACCACCCTGAGGCAATCTTTGCCTGCAACGACATGACCGCCTTCAATATTTACCGGGCCTGCTACATCCTTGGGCTGCGGATTCCGGACCACTTGTCCGTATTTGGCTACGATGACTGTATCATGGCCAACTTTGTGACCCCGCCCTTGTCAACGGTCAGCGTCCCTGTCCGCAAGCTGGCAGGAACCGCCATTGACTTCATCCACGGTTATCTGGAATCCGGTGTCCGGGCAGAGCTTCCCATATTAAAAGCCTCCCTGATCATCCGCAATTCCGTGCGCAACCTGAATCTGGATTAGAGCGTGTCCATGTCTTTACCCGGATACACCATCACCAGCTGGGCGCTGCCTTCCGGCTGTATTTTGTACGCCTCCACCCCGGCTGCAATGAGGAAGCTGTCCCCGGTCCTCAGGCAGAGTACCTGCCCATTTTCCTCCATGGTACAGCTTCCCGCACATACCACGCCCAGGTTGAATTTACGGTTATGCCTCACGGTTGCCGGCCCGGTCACCTCCAGTTTCTCCACAAAGAAGCAGGAGGTCAGCGTCTCATCCACCAGCCGAACCCGCCGGAAGGACTCTGTTTCCTCCAACACCCGGGGCTCTATCCTGCATTTTTCCATGATTTCCTCTTTGGAATACTCTGTATAATCAAAAATATCCAGGCAAAAGTCCAGTCCCCGGCCCATAAACCGGCCGTCCTCCGGCACAACGATTCCCTCCCGCTCAAATTCGCACCGCACCACCAAATCAGACGGCTCCATAATTTCCAGCATGGTGATTCCCTCGCCTATGGCATGGGGCATTCCGCCCGGAATATACCAGACATCCCCCACCTGCACCGGAATCTTCTCAAAGCAGCTGTCCATCCTGGCCTTGTCCTGTTTCTCCACGATATCCCTCCAGCCGTCCCTTCCGGGCGTATGCTGGAATCCCAGCCGGATGTATGGACGGATGCCGTCCCTCACATGGAGGATATAGTAGCATTCCAGCTTTCCGTAGGGCATTCCCATCACTTCATTGGCAAACCGGGTGGTGGGATGGGCCTGAACATGGAGCCGCATGGCCGAATCCAGAATCTTAAGCAGAAAGCTGAGCCGCCAGCCGCCCTCCCTGCGGCCTGCCGCCCCCAGGTAAAACTCCCGGTCGTGGTCTATCATATCCCTCAGGAACCTGGGCCCGTCCGCGGTCTCCACCACAGCCAGCCCTTCGTGTGCAATGGGTTCCATTCCCGGATTGGAGGCTTCCACCATGGATCCCACCCATTCCTCCGGCATATTGTTGTCCGCCCACCGGGCCTTTCCATGGAGCCGGTCAATTCCCGCACCCCCTGTGTAATTTCTCCGTACCCTGTTTTCGGGCAGTTTCATAAGTCCTGTTGCCATCGCGGCCTTCCTCCTGTCATTGTGTATGTGTCTATCGTATCTGCCGGATTTTTTCAATCAGGTCCAGGTATTCCCCGCCGTATTTTTGGTACACCGGCTCCATTGCCTGGCTCCAGGCCTGGGGATCCTCCGGCTCAAGTATGGTGACCCCCTCCCGCTCCAGCGCCTCATATGCCTCCTGGTCCGCCTCCTCTATGGCTGTCCTGTTATACTCCTGGGTCTCCTTTGCAGCCTGTACCAAAGCGTCCTGATATTCTTTTTCTAAATTTTTCCATGTAATTTTGCTCACCAGAATCACTCCGGGCGTATAGGTATGCCTGTCCTTTACGTAATAAGGGGCAACCTTATAAAACTTATTATAATAATAGCTCACCGGCGGATTCTCCGCCCCGTCAATGGTCCCTGACTCCAAAGCCGTATAGAGCTCCGCATAGGCAATGGGCACTGCCTCCGCCCCCAGCGCTTCCACGGTGTCGCCCATCATGGATGCCACCTGGACCCGGATTTTCAACCCCTTCATGTCCTCCAGCCTGCGGACCGGCCTGTCAGTGGTAAAGAAGTTTCTGGCCCCTTCGTCCAGGTAGGCCAGTCCGATCATTCCAGTGCAGTCCTGGATATTGTCCAGTATTTCCCTGCCCAAATCACTGCTGCAAACCTTCCAGAAGTGCTCCCTGTCCCGGAAAACATAGGGCAGCACCAGGGCGGACATCATGGGATTCCCGCTGTCCACAAGGGACATGCTGTTGCCCCGGTACAAATCAAGCGCCCCCATCTCTAAGGACTTGTAGCAGCGCGCGTCGTCCCCCAGCTGGCCGGAAGGATAGATTTCAACCATCACCTTGCCGCCTGTGAGTTCACTGACCCGGCCGGCAAAATACTGGGCCGAATCTGTGAGCACATGGCCTTCCGGGTTCACCTCTCCGTAGCAGAGCACAATCTCCGGTTCATTGTCCGCTCCCGCGGCTCCCCTGTTTCCAAACATCCCGTAACCGCCCGCCAGACCTGCAATCAGCACAGCGGCCGCAACCCCTATCAACAACTTTTTTTTCAACGCCTACCTCCTGACCCGGGCTGAACTATTGTTTCCTGAACTATCATTCCCTCTGAATCTTCATTTCCGAAAAATACTCCACATGATATTTTAAATTATCCCCGTTAAAATTGAGCTGTCCCAGCTTCTCGAAACGCCTGGATGCCTCTGAGGTCTTGACCCGTACACCCGGTATCTGGTTGATTCCCCGGATAATTGTCATCAGGCTGCGGCCAAAATTCAGCTTTACCGAAACATCCTGATACTCTAAAAGGGTCTCCAGCTCCTCAATCATCTCCGTAAAAAGCACGCAGCTTAAGTCCTGGTCCTCCCGGGCCAGGGACTGGATAATCTGTTCCTCCAGGCCGCAGATCCGTTTCATCCCCTCCGTCATGCTGTCAAAGGCAAGGCGCGCCTCCCGGGCGGAATACTCCCTGATAAAGGATGCGGCCTCCCCATATGCCTCTGTCAGCCGTCCCATGCCCTCATAAGCGCCGCTGACGCCGCAGGCCACCGGAATCTTCCGCTCCTCTGCCAGGTAATCCCGGGCCCGTGTAATACAGCCTGTCAGCTCCGTAAATGCATCCTGCTGCTGTGAATAGAGGCATATGACCATCTGGTCCATCCAAATGCTGTTAAGCACAGTCACCCCTGCCATATGAAAATAATTTTTCAGCACCTCCTGAGAAAATCCTCCCATGTTAATCAGGGCCGGACTGGAAATCAGCACCACCTTAAACCAGCCCAATCCCACTCCCCACATGGCGAACTCCTTTTCCAGCTTATCCCTGTCCCTGCGGCCAAAGAACACATCCCACAGCAAATCCTTTTCCAGAT
>OGSS01001849.1_pt1 | contig 11585 bp, 8 predicted proteins | sample 1553591 | NCBI WGS metagenome assembly OGSS01 (sample SAMEA2580061, study PRJEB22360) | human gut metagenome | biome: human gut; feature: human-associated habitat; material: faeces | place: Denmark | collected 2008/2010
AGATAAAAGGGGATAAGGACATGATATCACAAAAACAAATTCTGATTGTGGAAGACAATGAAATCAACCGGATGCTGCTGGGAGAGATACTATCTGCGGATTATCAGGTTATAGAGGCTGAAAACGGCCTGGAGGCCCTATCCGTCCTAAAGGAGCGGGGAGATGTGATTTCTCTGATTCTGCTGGACATAACCATGCCTGTTATGGATGGATATACATTTCTCTCCATTGTGAAAAAGGATCCGGTATTTTCCTCCATCCCGGTTATCGTAACCACCCAGAGCGACAGCGAATCTGACGAGGTGGCTGCCCTGTCCCACGGAGCTTCGGATTTTGTTGCCAAACCCTACAAGCCCCAAATCATACTGCACAGAGTGGCAAGCATCATTAATCTCCGTGAAAATGCAGCCATGGTCAACCAGTTAAAATATGACCGGCTGACAGGGCTCTACAGCAAGGAATTTTTCTTCCAGAAGGTGAAGGAGGAGCTGGCCCGCCATCCGGAACGGGAATATGATATCATTTGTTCTGATATTGAAAATTTTAAATTGGTCAATGATGTATTCGGCCTTCCGGCAGGGGACCGGCTGCTGCGGGAGGTGGCTGATTTTTACCAGTCCCAGGTGGGCGATAAGGGAATATGCGGCCATTTTAACGGAGACCAGTTCGCCATACTGATGGAGCGCAGGTGCAAGTATACCGATGAGATCTTCATGGAGGCAACGGCCCGGATCAACGCCCTTCCCAATGCAAAGAATGTGCTGGTGAAATGGGGCATTTACTCCATTGAGGACCGCGCCATTCCTGTGGACCAGATGTGCGACAGGGCACTTTTGGCTGCCTGCGGCATCAAGGGGCAGTACGGTAAATATTTTGCCATGTATGATGACCGGCTGCGAAGCAGGCTGCTGCGGGAACAGGCTATAACAGAATGCATGGAATCCGCATTGAGAGAGGGGCAGTTTGAGATCTATCTCCAGCCCAAATACAGCGTAAAGGAGGAACAGCTTTCAGGGGCGGAATCCCTGATACGCTGGAATCATCCGGAATGGGGGCTTCAGTCCCCGGGACAGTTTATCCCTCTTTTTGAACAGAATGGTTTCATCACCCGGCTGGACCAGTATGTGTGGGACCAGACCTGCGCTATTCTGCAAAGGTGGGAGAAGCTGGGGTACCCCCGGATACCTGTTTCTGTCAATGTATCCAGGGCAGATATCTATAACGTGGATCTTCCTGAGATTCTGTCAGAGACAGTCCAAAAATACGGACTGCCCCCATCCAGGCTTCACCTGGAGATAACGGAAAGCGCGTATACGGAAAACCCGTCCCAGATTATCGAGGTGGCGGGGCGGCTGCGGGAATTGGGCTTTATCATAGAGATGGATGATTTCGGCAGCGGTTATTCCTCGCTGAACATGCTCAATAAGATGCCCATTGACATTTTGAAGCTGGATATGAAGTTTATCCAGGATGAAACGGAAAAACAGGCCAGCCAGGGAATCCTGCGTTTTACCATGGGCCTTGCCCGCTGGATGGACCTGAGCGTGGTGGCGGAAGGCGTGGAGACCAGGGAACAGTTTGAACAGCTGCGGGAAATCGGCTGTGATTATGTTCAGGGATACTATTTTGCCAAACCCATGCCCTGCGGGGAATTTGAGAAGCTGATAAAGGAACAGCCGGAGGACGCATCCGTGGAATCGTCCCCGGAGGATGCTGCTTTTTACGGGAAACAGCGGCCCGTCCTTCTGATTGCGGACGAGGATGAAGCCTATTGCAGGCAGGTGCGCAGGATATTTGAATCCCGGTATCAGATTGTGGAGGCGTCGAACGGAGAAAAAGCCCTTGCCTGTATTGCCAGCTACGAGAATAAAATTGGGGCAGCCATCATCAGTCTTACCCTGTCGGAACCGGATGGATTCCAGATACTGGAGGTGCTTCGGAGGGAACGGGCGGTATGGAATATACCTGTTATAGCCACTTCACGGGACGCAGGCCAGGAGGAACAGGCGCTGGATATGGAGGCAGATGAATTCCTGCGCAAGCCCCATACCGCAGCTGTCCTGGAAAAGCGCGTCATCAGGAGCATGAAATCAGCGTCCTCCAGGGAACGGGAGCGCATGCTTGAGGATGAAGCCTGTCAGGATTATCTGACCGGACTGTTAAACCGCAGAGGCATGGAGGCCGCTGCGGATTCCCTGGACGGGAAAGACATGCCCCTTGCCGTGTATCTCTTTGATATGGATAACTTAAAATACATTAATGATACATTTGGCCATGTGAGGGGAGATCAGACCATATCAGCCTTTGCAGAAGTGCTGAGGGCTCAGACAAGGGAAAGCGACATACTGTCCCGGTTGGGCGGTGATGAATTCGTTGTCATAATGAAGCAGATGAAATCAGGGGAAAGCGCTGTCAGAAAAGGAGAGGACATATGCAGGAGCATTTGTGAGTATCCCTTTGACGACAATGTTTTGGCCTGCTGTTCCGCAGGCGTGGCCATCTGGGATACCAGGAAGCCGCTGACGACCATGCTGGAATGCGCGGACCAGGCTCTGTATCGTGCCAAGACAGAAAAGAAAGGTGGATGCTGCCTGTGGGAAGACGTGCCTGAACGTCTATAGAAATCAGGCATAAACGTCCGCAGAAACATTGTTGGGCTGCATATGTGGTAATATGCGGATATATAACGGAAAAGAGAGGTAGGCATTTATGTATATGAATTCCTTTTTCTGGGGAGGCGGTTTTGAAATCATGTTTACCCTGGTATTTGTACTCATCATTGGAGTATTCGTGGTTACGGCGGTAAAGGGACTGGGCCAGTGGAACAGGAACAACCAGAGTCCCAGGCTGTCGGTAACAGCTTCCGTGGTCTCCAAGAGAACCAATGTCAGCCGTCACAGCCATCCCCACGCAGGGGACGCCACAGGAGCCCATGGCTTCCACTCCACCACATCCACCAGCTACTATGTGACATTCCAGGTGGAGAGCGGCGACCGGATGGAGCTATCCATGGCAGGGAGTGAATATGGGATGCTGACGGAGGGGGACCGGGGAAAATTGTCCTTCCAGGGAACGCGTTATCTGGGATTTGAGCGGCAGGACGTGAGTTAGCGCCGGGGCGCTCCATACCTGGTGGCGGAGCGTGTTTCCTATACACCATAATGAATCATATAGTTTCCGCCGCGGATATGGGCGGAATCAAAGTCACGCCCCATCTGGCCAGACCTGCGGCCGGCCGGTTCAGACTGTGGAAATATGTTTTCATCACGGAAAGAGCCGGCCACCAGTCATTTATATACACATCATCTGAAATCCGGATACACCTGTATGTTTCGGGGTCGTATCCGGAATAATCTTTTTTGCATCTATCTTTTCTATGATTCCGAATTCTGCTTTGGGCATATCTGATTACCTTTTCCTGAATCTTTTTGTATTATTATACTCCGGATATTGTTGCTTCTCAATGGAAGTTTTGGATGGCACAAGATTGTGGGTAACAGTTCAGCCTGCCGGCGTGTGGCTGCCGCGTGACACGGGGAACTTCATAATAAGTGAACTTCATGTTGTAAGCAGTTCCATGGGATGATAAAATGAGTGAGGAAACGAAACGGCGTGTGTCAGATGAAACCGCAGCCGGGAGAAAGAGAACCGGACCAAAAGAAAAACCAGGCAGGAGCAGGCTATGGAGGAGAAGCAAACCGTATACGGGCAGGAATCGAATCATCACAGACAGGATAAGGAACCGAATCACCACAGACAGGATAACAGTGAGAAGGAAGTCATGGAAATGTCCCTTCAGGCAGGGCATCTGCTCCTGGAGAATGGGGCTGAGATTTCACGGGTGGAGGAGACCATGGAGCGGATATGCCGCTATTACGGCGTCTGCTCCGGCAATGCGTTTGTGCTCACCAACGGCATTTTTGTCACAGTGGGGAGCAGGAATGAGCCTGATTTTGCCAAGGTGGAGCATATTCCGGTGAGCGGTACCCATCTGGACCGGGTGGCCGCTGTGAACCAGCTATCCAGGGAGATAGAGGCAGGCATGTATACCGTGGGGGAGGCGGCCCAAAGACTGGAATGTATAAAGAACATGCCGGGTAAGCCTAAATACATGCAGGTGCTGGCCTCCGGCTGCGGCAGCGCCGCCTTCTGCTACTTGTTCGGGGGAAGTCTGTGGGACAGCGCTGTTGCGCTTACAGCCGGTATCATATTGTATATCTATGTGCTGTATGTCAGTGCCCCCCATCTGTCAAAAATTGTGGGAAACATTAGCGGAGGCGCCCTGGTGACAATCCTGTGCAGCGCCATGTATCTGGCCGGGGTTGGACAGCATCTGAATTATATGGTAATTGGATCCATCATGCCCCTTATACCCGGGGTGCCGTTTACCAATGCCATCCGGGAAATCGCGGACAGTGATTACATTTCCGGTTCAGTGCGGATGATGGATGCTCTGCTGGTGTTTTTCTGTATTGCCATTGGCGTAGGCGTGGGATTTTCATTGATTGGATGGGTGACGGGAGGTACATTGTTATGATACCGCAGGTCTGTGCAGCTATGATCGGCACCATTGCATTTTCATTGCTCTTTGGGGTGCCGAGAAAATATTATATCTGGTGCGGCCTGATTGGAGGAGCCGGGTGGGCCGTCCATGTGCTGGCCTCCAGCTACATAAGCGGGGCAGGCGCCTCCTTTGCCGCCACGGTGGTGGTCCTATTCCTGTCCAGGGCAGCGGCGGTGAGAAACCGCTGTCCCGTCACCATTTTTCTCATATCAGGCATATTTCCGCTGGTGCCGGGAGCAGGTATATACTGGACCGTCTATTATCTGGTGACGGAACAGCTGGGGCTGGCTGTGTATACGGGATATGAGGCTGTGAAGGCCGCGGTGGCCATTGTGCTGGGCATTGTGGTTGTGTTTGAACTGCCTCAGGGTGTGTTCCGGCGGATAGCAGACGTATTTGTTAAAATTCCATAAAATCTGTCCTGCTGTTGGAGCGCCAACACATGGATCCCTTCCGGACGTGATATGTTTTAAGTATCATCTGTTGGTGCTATGGAAGGGAGCGGTGAATATGGGTGCATCCTATGACCTGATTATAGTGGGAGGAGGACCGGGCGGACTGGCTGCCGCTATCTATGCGGGCCGGGCCGAGCGAAGGACCCTGCTTTTGGAAAAGGGCAGTTATGGAGGAAGAATTAACGATACATATGAGATCAGGAATTATCCGGGGACCATATCGGACAGCGGCCAGCATCTGATGGAACGGTTCCGGGAACATGGGGCCGCCTACCCCACTGTGGACTGGAAGCGCACCACAGTGACGGGTATCCGCAAAGAGGACGATGTATTTGTGGTGGAAACAAAACGCAGGGGGGATTTTAAGGCCGGAAGCGTGATTCTGGACCTGGGGACCAGGCCCAGGGAGCTGAACATCAAAGGCGAGAAGGAGTTCACGGGCCGCGGTGTTGCCTACTGCGCCACCTGCGACGCGGAGTTTTTTAAGGGAAAGGATATATACGTGCTGGGAGCTGGAGACCAGGCAGTGGAGGAAGCAGATTATCTGACGGGTTTCGCCTCCAGTGTCACCATTGTGGTGATTCATGAGAAAGGCCATTTGGACTGCAACGAGGCCGCGGCTGAACACGCCTTTAAAAATCCCAAAATCCATTTTGTATGGAGTTCTACCGTGGATGAGATAAAAGGGAAGGAACATGTGGAATCGCTGGTACTCAAAAATGTGGAGAGCGGGCAGACACGGGAGGTAAAGGCCCAGGGCCTCTTTCTCTTTGTGGGCATGGTGCCGCAGACAGAGCTGGTGAGGGATTTGGTCACCTGCGACAGAGCCGGATATATCCGTGTCAATGAGAAAATGGAGACCGGGATTCCGGGACTTTATGCGGTGGGGGATTGTACCCAGACCTTTTTGAGACAGGTGGTTACCTCTGCTGCCAACGGTGCGGTGGCGGCAGTTGCTTCGGAGCGCTACATGAAGGAGCTGGACCAGATTCGTTCCATCCTGAGCCCGGATTCAGGAGACACGGTATTTCTGTTCTATAATCCATACCGCAATGAGGATATCCAAAAGGCCGGTGAGCTGGAACAGAGCCTGAACAGCCAGTGGAAGGTGTACCGCCAGGATATCACCAGGCAGGACCTGTTATACAAAAGCCTGCATCTGGACCAGACGGTGTCGGCGGCATTTTACAGGAACGGAACGCTGCTGGAGGTAAAGAGGACGATTTAAGACCCATCCGGTATGGGGAGGATTGCCATTGTTTGATAAGGAGGATATGGATTATGGGACAACCACTTGTTTTCCCTCACGGAGTTACGGTTTACGACCCTGAAAAATGCTGGAACGGTTATACACTAGTTCCGCTGGTTAATGACGGCGTACTGCTGTTTGATATGAACGGCAATGAAATCAGACGCTGGAACATGCAGGCCATGCCGCCCAAGCTTCTTCCGGGAGGATATGTCATGGGCCTGTCCGGCTACAGGCATCCGGATTACGGCATGCAGGACGGGGTCAATCTGATTGAAATTGACTACGACGGTAATATTGTGTGGGAATTTGACCACTTTGAGTATATTGACGACCCGGGCAGGGACCAGCGGTGGATGGCCCGTCAGCATCACGACTATCAGCGGGAGGGAAATCCCGTAGGATACTATGTGCCTGGCATGGATGCCAGCCCTTTAAAGGGGAATACCCTGATATTGGTCCATGAAACCATCCGAAATCCCAGAATATCCGATAAAAGGCTTTTGGATGACGTGATGATTGAGGTGGACTGGGAGGGAAAGGTACTTTGGAAATGGTCTGTCAGCGACCATTTTGATGAATTGGGATTTGACGAGGCAGCCAAGAATGTGCTGTTTCGCGACCCGAACATGCGCCGGGCAGACGGCGGCGTAGGCGACTATCTCCATGTGAACTGCATGAGCTTTCTGGGGCCAAATAAATGGTATGACCAGGGAGATATGCGCTTTAAGCCGGACAACATCATTTTCGACTGCCGTGAGGCCAATATCCTGGCAATTTTGGATAAGGAAACCGGAAAAATCGTGTGGAGGATAGGACCGGATTTTAACGCATCGCCGGAGCTTAAGAAGCTGGGATGGATTATCGGCCAGCACCATTTCCATATGATACCGAGAGGGCTTCCGGGAGAAGGAAACCTGCTGGTATTTGACAACGGAGGCTGGGGAGGTTACGGCGTGCCCGGCCCTTCATCGGCCATCGGCATGAAAAATGCGCTCAGGGATTACAGCCGCGTGCTGGAATTCAACCCGGTGACGCTGGAACTGGTGTGGAAACTGACGCCTAAGGAGCTGGGACACGCGATTCCTGTGGATGCCAGCAAGTTCTACAGTCCGTACGTCAGCAGCGCCCAGCGCCTGCCAAACGGCAACACCCTGGTGACAGAGGGATCGGACGGAAGGCTGATAGAGGTGACGCCGGACCATGAAATCGTCTGGGAGTGGATATCCCCCTATTATACCCACAATGAAAAGGGGCCAAAGAATAACATGATTTACCGGGCCTACCGGTATCCATACAGCTATGTGCCCCAGGAGCCGGTGCCCGCAGAGACACCGGTGGCACGCCTGGACAATGTGACCTTCCGCGTGCCGGGAGCCGGTGCCTTCGGAGCAAAAAAAGTAGTTGATGTTGCCGGGACTTTGCCGTATTATGATGATATAGCACTCTGTGTGGCCACGGACGATGAGACAGATGTTGTAAACAAGGAAAAAATATTCGAGGTAGATACTGCGTTCTTCCGCCCTGTGACTTCAGGCAATTGGAGAAAAGAGGTGCAGGATGTAAAGGATAAGCCGGTTCTGGTGCTCTTTGGCGCAGAGCGGTGCGTCCACTGCAAAGCCCTTCACCCGGTTTTGGAGGAAGCGCTGAAGGAAGAATATGAAGGACAGTATGAAATCCGCTATGTGGATGTGGACGCCAGCCAGGATTTGGTGGATGGGTACCACATCGGAGGCATACCGGTTGTTGCCGTATTCCGGAATGGGGAGGAGCTCCTTCGGTTTAACGGTGAAAAGGATTATGATGATTTGTGTGACATACTGGACCGGCCGCTGGCATAGACTGTATCAAAAAAGAGGAGCTGTTTTTCGCAGCCCCTCTTTCACGTTTTTGGAGGCGGCATATGTATGAACATTTTTCAATTCCCGGAGAGTCCTGCATGGTTCCCTTTGCAGATCTTTGCAGGAGAAACAGCGAATTCAGGACCTATTTTATAAGAAAGACCTACCAGGCTTCCCAGTGCATCCATCCCCAGGGGACTAAGATTACCAGCTTTGGCATTGTGGAGGAAGGAATCCTGAAAGCAGTGGACCATACCAGAAAAGATGTGGAACTGTGCCATGCTTATTTTGAGGCCAGGGATATTTTTCCGGAATTTCTGTATTTTTCAGGAGAAAAGGAGTACAGCTATACGCTGGTAGCCGAAAAGCAGTCCACGGTGCTGTGGGTGCCGGTCCGGGTTATGGAAGAAATGCTGGAGAAAGACAGGCAGCTTCTCTATGCACTGTTACTCTATGTCTCCAGGCGGGGGCTCAAAAACCAGCTCTACCTCAATTGCCTCAATTACCAGACCATTCGTGAGCGGATTGCTTACTGGATTGTGGGGATGCACGGCATTGCTCCCGCTGAGACCATCCGCATGCCAGGCTCCCAGCTGATGCTGGCCAATATTCTTCATGTAAGCCGGTCTTCCCTGAACCAGGAACTGAAGCTGATGGAGAAAGAGGGATATTTCCGGATTACGGGACGGGAGATGCAGGATTGGGATAAGGAAAAACTGGAGGAGCTGATTTAGACCGGCTCCTCCTGTGGCTGGCTGCTGTTTTACAAAAAATAAGTGGAGAGTTTTGATATGAGTTTGTATGCCATTGGAGATTTGCATTTATCCTTCACCGCCAATAAGCCTATGGATATATTCGGAAGGGAATGGAAGCACCATGTCAGGAAGATTGAGAAGAACTGGCGAGACAGGATTTGCGGGGAGGATACAGTGGTCATCACAGGGGACCATTCATGGGGGCGGAATTTGGAGGAGGCCATGGCTGATTTGGATTTCATCCAGTCCCTGCCGGGAAATAAAATCCTGCTGAGGGGAAACCACGACATGTTTTGGGATGCCAAGAAAACATACCGCCTGAATGAGATGTATAAAGGACGGCTGTCCTTTCTCCAGAATAATTATTATACCTACGGGGAGTACGCCCTGGTGGGGACAAAGGGATACTGCTATGAGGGAAAGGATTCACCGGAACATTTTGAGAAGCTGGTGAAGAGGGAGCTGGACCGGCTCCGCATCTCCTTTGAGCTGGCTTTGGCGGACGGGTACAGCCAGTTTATCATGTTCTTACACTATCCGCCTACCAGCATCGGAGAGATGGAAAGCGGGTTTACTGAGATGGCAAAGGAGTACGGGGCGGAGCAGGTTATTTATTCCCACTGCCACGGGGAGGCCAGGTATCAGGACAGCTTCCAGGGGGAGGTGGACGGAATCGAGTACAAGCTGGTTTCATCGGACTATCTCAGGTTCTGGCCGGAGAGGATATTGCGGTGATGGGATATATGGAAAATGGGGCAGCCGGCTATATACTGGAATGCAACAGAGGGCAGAGGGCGGGAAGGAGGAGCAAGGTGAAGTACAAGGCAGTGATATTTGATTTTGATTACACCCTGGGAGACTGCACAGAGGGCATTGCGGCCAGTGTGAACCACGGGCTTAAGAAACTGGGATATGAGGCCGGGGAACTGGAGGATATCAGAAAGACCATAGGCCTGTCCTTAAAAGAAACCTTCGCCTGTCTCACAGGGAGCCGGGACCAGGAGGAGGCACAGCGGTTCAGTATCTATTTTAAAGAAAAATCTGACCAGGTGATGGTGGAGCATACAAGGCTCTATCCCGCGGTCGGACCAGCGTTTGAGGAGCTTCGCAGGCAGGGGTGCAGGATTGGAATTGTGACTACAAAATATCATTACAGGATTGACCAGATACTGGACAAATTCCAGATAGCAGGCCTGGTGGACGTGATAGTGGGGGCTGAGGATGTAAAGGCTGAGAAGCCAAGCCCTGAGGGACTGCTTTATGCCATGGAGCAGCTGGGGGCGGACCGGAAGGAAGTCCTTTATACAGGGGACAGCGTGGTGGACGCAAAGACAGCGGCCGGAGCCGGTGTGGATTTTGCCGGCGTATTGACCGGAACAACGTCATTCCGGGATTTTGAACCCTTTAACCATATATGTATTGTCAGGGATTTGGCGGAGCTGATGAATGCTTTGACGCAGGAGAAATAGAAGAAACATATAACAGGAGAAACAGATAACAGGAGAAACAGATAACAGGAGAAACAGATAAAAGGAGGATGTCCCCACCCGGGCGGACACCCTCCTTTTTCAGCCCATTCAGCTGCTTTCTATACAATCTGATACTTTGCCACGTACACCGGGAACGTAACAGTGCCTTTTATAATTTTGCCCCTTGTAATGGTCGCATTCTTATCAGTCACAACATACTCCACGCCGGCATCTGCTTCTATCACCGTATCCTGCATGAGCACACAGTTCTTTACCCAGGCGCCCTTTCCTACCCTGACACCGCGGAACAGGATACTGTTTTCCACCTCACCCTCGATGATGCAGCCGTCGGCAGCCATGATGTTGCTGACCTTTGAGCCGTTGATATACCGGGCCGGATTGTCGTCGCGAATCTTGGTATAGATGGGATTGCCGGCGGAAAAGAGCGCGTCCACATTGACATCGTCTAACATCTTCATGTTCTCGTTAAAATAGCTCTTCATGCTGCTGATTCGCGCCACATATCCGTCATAGCGAAATGCCTGTACATTCAGCCTTTCTAACTGGGGCGCCAGGATATCGCGCTCAAAGTATACCTGTCCGCGCACATAGGCAGTGTTTATCTGGCTAATCAGGAGCTCCCGGTCAATGATGTAGATGTTCATGGAGATATTCTGCATTCCCGGTTCCGAGGAGTTCATGTACATCTTGGTAACACGGCCGTTGTCAATGGCCAGGGTATAGTAGAGGCTTTTTCCGATGTCACGGTGTTCGATGAGGTCAATGGGAAGAGGTTCCTCCTTGTAAGCCACGGTAACATCGGCATGACTGGCCATATGGGCTTCAATCAGTGCGTTGAAATCAAAGTTGACAGCCAGGTTTGTATCGGCCATGACCACATACTTTTCCTTTTGTTCCTTCAGGAAATCCAGGATACCGGCCAATGCTTCCACACGGCCGTTGTAGATGCTCACTGTCTTTTCTGCATAAGGCGGAACCAGGTTGAGTCCGCCGTTTTTTCGCGTCAGGTCCCATTCGCGGCCTGAGCCCAGGTGGTCCATCAGGGAGTGATAATTTCTGCGGACAATCAGGGAAATATTGTCAATTCCGCAGTTGGCCATGCTGGAAAGGATGAAATCCACCAGACGGTAACGGCTGGCAAAAGGAATGGAGGCCATCAGGCGCTCGCTGACCAGATCGGGAACCAGGGAATCATAGCTGTTGGGGAAAAGGATGCCCAGGGCATTTGCAT
>OGSS01001853.1_pt1 | contig 11537 bp, 15 predicted proteins | sample 1553591 | NCBI WGS metagenome assembly OGSS01 (sample SAMEA2580061, study PRJEB22360) | human gut metagenome | biome: human gut; feature: human-associated habitat; material: faeces | place: Denmark | collected 2008/2010
CCGTTCTATTCAAGACCGACAGCATGAGCCACAAGGAGTACACACCCATCAAGGATTTAGCAGAGCGTAAAGGTGTTCCGGTTGGATACATCAGCGATGTCACATCACTGAGTCTCGTTGGAAGAAGCGTATACGAGGAACTCAAGCGATTGAATGTTTAGGAATAAAGCAAAAGAGGGGAGCCGGGCAAGCTCCTCTCTTTCTTTTTGTCAAGACTTTTCGCAGGTGGAGGGTCTTTACATGGACTGCAACTGCAAAATTTTCTAATTGGTGTTGCAACCTACGGTTGTATTTGCTATACTAAATACGACATAAAACAACAAATAAGACTAAGAAACAACCGAATACAACGACGGGAAGAAGGTGTCTGTGAAAATGGCAAAAGAGCGAGTTATCCTTCATTGCGATATGAATTGTTTCTACGCTAGTTGCGAAATGTCATACCACCCGGAACTGCAGGGCAAGCCGATTGCTGTATGTGGTGACCCAGAACGAAGAAGCGGTATCGTATTGACTGCTTCATACCCGGCTAAGCGGATGGGCGTAAAAACCGGTATGCCGTTATGGGAGGCACAGCAGCATTGCCGGGACATCATCTTCGTTCCAGCTCACTATGACCTCTATACGCGCTTCAGCAGCTATACCAGAGAAATCTTCTTGCGCTATACAGACCAGGTCGAACCGTTTGGCTTGGATGAGGCATGGCTTGATTGCACAGCGAGCCAGTCTCTTTTTGGAACAGGGGAGAGGATAGCAAGGGAAATTTCCGATACAATCAAGGACGAACTTGGCATTACATGTTCGGTTGGAGTGAGCTGGAACAAAACATTAGCTAAGCTCGGTTCAGATTATAAAAAGCCGGATGCCATTACGGTTATCAATAGGCAGAACTTTGAGAAGACAGTTTTCCCGCTGCCTGCATCGGACTTGCTCTATGTAGGGAAAAAGACTGCTTCCAAGTTAGACGGCTATGCTATCCATACGATAGGGGCTTTAGCAAAGAGTAGACCAGAATTTCTACAGCAAAAGCTAGGCAAGGTGGGATTATTGCTCTGGAGATTTGCCAACGGTCTGGATAATGCGCCCGTCGCCAAGTACGAGCAGCGGGAAGTTCTCGCGCCCATCAAAAGCATCGGCAATAGTTGGACCACGCCACGGGACCTTTTGACAGACCAAGATGTCTGGATTGTTATTTACCTGCTCGCGGAGAGTGTTGCAGCACGACTCCGGGAAAACCATTTCCGATGCCGAGGCGTGGAGGTCAGCCTTCGGGATTCCAGCCTGTTCAGCTTCGAACGGCAGACACACCTAAGTCAGCCTACCATGCAGGAAAAGGAAATAGCAACCGCCGCGTTCACATTGTATAAGAAACACTACCATTGGAATGAGCATCTTCGTTCCATTGGTGTACGGGCAGTAGACCTGCAGCCGGACACTGAGCCTTGCCAAATTTCATTCGATTATAGTGCCGAAAAGCAAGAGGAAATGGAACGTCTTGAAGCTGCCATTGATGGAGTCAGAAACCGATTCGGGTACTATTCCGTACAAAGAGCAATAATGTACACGGATAAGCTCTTATCTCGCTGCGACGCCAAGAACGACCATACAATTCATCCGCATGGATACTTACAGGGGAGCATATAAGTCATGTCAGAACAAAGAGTAAAACGATATGTGGAGGTCATCGCAGACTTTCAAGCAGATGGCACACTTATCCCACAAGCTGTCGTTTGGGATACGGGACAGCGTTTCGACATTTCCAACATTTCGGAAGTGCGACCGCGCAAATACTCAAAAACCGGCGGAGTTGGTGTGCGCTATACCTGCCAGATAGGAAGAGCCAGAACATATTTGTACTATGAAGTTGACAGGTGGTTCGTCGAGGCAAAAGAAAACGCCACAGCAACAGACCCATGTTAGAGGTCCGCTACCGTGGCGTATAAGTTTAGCAACTGATTAAACTAGGAGCGCTTGTTCCTAACAGGTTAAGCCTCCTCAGCCGGAGCGCTTTCGGTGGCTTCCTCGACACCAGAAGCAGCCTCCGCATCAGCAGCATTCACTTCTGCCTTCAGCGCCCGCTTAAAAACAACAAGCTCTTTGTCATTGAGGGTATGCGCCACCATCTTGGCGTAATACTCCGGGCGACTCATCGTCGCAGAGAAAGTACGGGCATAGGTCTTGCCTGCGCGGACGAAGCCATCAGCCTGAATCAAGCCTTTAGCCAGCAAGTTGTTGATAATCGAGAAGATAGACCGCTCTTTCCAGTTGCGGATGCCGTTCTCCTCGGCTTTCTTGATAACATCTGCCTGCGGCATAGCCTTCTTGCTATTCCAAAAAACAGTCATAACAGACTCCTCGGCGGGAGTCAAATGGTAAGGACGGTTTGCTCTTGCCATTGAAAACACCAACTTTCAAAAAATATAATACATTTGCCGTTAATTCTATTATAGACAACTCGCAAGTATCGTCAATGGTTTCATATTAAAAATTAACAATTTATGCAACAAAAGAATCGTTGAGACGGGAAAAGAACTGGTCAACACACAAAATGCCGCTACCCAATAAAGGACAGCGGCGGTGGCTTTCGAAAAACAAAAATAATTCAGCTTTTGAAAGTAGTAAAAATGGCACTAGAAGCGGTTGCACCGATATGACAAAGTATGATATAATATTCCCAGAGAGTTGAAGTTCCGCTACAAGCGCTTAGGCGGTCACCTCCCAGAGCCGGAAGGCAGACAGGAGGTCATACACTTTTTCGCCTTCCGGCAATCTTTGTCGGAGGTGATAGCATGGACGTGAATGTTGTCGTTGCAATCATTGGTTGCATTGGTACATGGTTCGGCGTTTTTGTTGCCATTTATTTTGGCGGTAAAAAGAAGTGAGACTACCTAATGCCACTTAGGTAGTCTCATGGGGCGGGTGCATTTTCACAGTATGTATCGGTCTCAAATGTTTCTACTGAGGTGTCCGCTTATTAAGAGCTTCAACCCTCTATATTTATTATAGTTACTTTAGCAAGAAACGTCAAGAGGTTTTTCGCTTAATTCACCATACACAGTGCTCAGAGCAACCGCTTTGGGTGCTTTTTGTTTTGTAGGAAAAGTTAGAAGTCCAAAAAATAATCCCCAATCAGCACCCCGTCAACTTCCATTGTGGAATTTTGGTCGGGTGTGAATCCGGACTTGCGGCAAAACGCTTCCATCTCCTTCGTCAGCACAGACTGCATGATGATGCGATGAACACCATAACCTTCGCAGATTCCCTTCAGAACAGAAAGAAGCGTCGTCATCGTACCACACCGCTTGTTCTCAAAGCCCACGCGAGAAATGACCAACGCAAAGCGTCCAAGGAAAGCAACGCGCAGTTCGTTTTCACCGTCGGCAGAGGTAATCCAGACCGTGTGCATACTGTTCGCTACTTCACAAACACAACTTTGCTTCTCCTCGATAATATTTACGAGTTGCTGCGTCTGTTCCTCTGTAAGCTCAAACATGCCGGGAAACGCCATGATAATACCTCCACCGTTTCTTTTATAATTATTATACCACAAAATGTCACAAACAGAAAGTGACCCTCCAAAATGTTCATCAAAATGATACAACATCCTGCACAATTCGCAAAAATTCACATTGTGCAACAAGCCGAAAACCCGCAATATGCCGTCAGCGGGGACGAAGGGGTAGCGTATGTGGAAGAACACGCAGAGAACATCAACAAGGATGTACTCGCAGCATACGAGAAGGACAAGGCCAAGTACAAGGTGCTGGCGTTAACCACCTGCGTCTCGGATAGCTCGAACGCGAGAACGGTCATCGTGCCCCTCATCGACTAATTCCCAAAACCACAAAAAAATCGAAATTGGGAAATAAGTTGAATTCATATCCCAAAACTATAGAAAAACGGACACTTTTTGGAGACAAGTTTCAGGAAAAGCGGACAAAAAGTCGAACTCGTCGATGGAAGCGTAGCTGCTCCAGAGGGGCACTTTTTGGTTGTGGAAGCGTAGTCAAGATGAGCGATTTCATTTTTCGCACATTTGTCAATTTCCTACACAATATAAACATGGCTATGTGCGCCACCCGCTAAGAGTAGAGCTTAGAAAGAAATAAAGAGTAGTACATACCCAGTGTAGACACTAGCAACGATTCGCATATCTGTCAAAAATACACACAATAGTAATATGGCTATGTGCGCGTCCCATCCGGCTTAGAATATACTAAGAATAACTAAGAGTAAGAGAAAGAAAAAGTGAGGATAGAACAAGCGTCGTTACCAGCAACCATACTGCCAACACATACTACCCCTCAAAAAGACAGCAGAAGCAGCAAAAAACGTTGAAAGAATTTTCACTGAAAATAAATTCAACAAAAATTATTAAACAACAAAACAGCGCAAATCACAAGATATGCTATAATTTTAAAAAATGCTTGCATTTTACTACAATATATGGTATAATGCGTAATAGAAGATAACAGTTAAAGACTCGACGGTGCTGTCGATGACAGCCTTGTATACCGGGGCAGAGTAAATACCAATATCTTCGAGCCGCTCGTAGCGGTTAGCAATGCCGCTCCGCAATGGCATTGCCATCGTTTTAGTTCGCAGCCAAACAGCTGCATGAATTAAACACCTTTCTATTTTCCTCATCCTTTCTTTTTTGGATTTCCCGCTGCTCTTCCCCATAGAGCGGCGGGATTTCTTTGTTTGAAATTGTGTAAAAACAACTTGCACGTTCGTGCGAATTGCGTAAAATTGGAATTGTACAAGCGGAATAGGGCCATAGCGGGTCAAGCCTCTTCCTGCTGAGCCCGATGCCTCACGACATGTTTGCCCGCTTGTACTCCCTCTTGCGTCGGCGATGTCCTGCACCGACGCACCCCATACAGAAAGCTGTGGTCGCTTCCGCCTCCGCAGCTTTTTTCTTTGCATTGAAAGGAGACCCCCCTATGAAAGTTACAGCATCCTATATGGCTGCCTACCTACTGGCGCTGTACTACTGCAGTAAAGACGACAAACACGCACCGGAAGATGCTGTGAAGTTCGCCTTGAACCGCTACATCAGTGATTCCTGCAAAGAAGACACACAGGTGCAATTACAGGAAGCGTGTGACGAGTCCGATGACCTCGGATACACCGAGGAGTATGGCGACGGTCCCCGCACACTCACAGCAAGGGGACTTGACCAAATCAATGCCGCTGCTATGCAGAAAGGCGACTATGTTGAGCTCATCCACTCGGATACTCTGGATGTGGATAACTGGATTGACGACTATGTCGCGGCAACCGAAGACTAAGGTTACAGGCAAGTGAAAGGAGACACCATGGCACTCATCATTGGGGTAGTCATCGTACTGCTCATCCTCTTTGGCTTTCTCTGCTACAAGAAAGCTCCTCCGACGGAGGCAATCGTAGTAACGGGTTTTGGTCTTGCCAGACCGAAAGTCGTTTGCGGCAAAGGCACGTTTGTGCTCCCGGTACTGCAGCGTGCAGACCGGCTGAACATGCGTCTTCTGAAAATTGATGTCAAGACCCCGGAGACGGGCGTTAAAACCCAGAACGGCGTATCGCTCTGGATTGATTCTGTTGTCACGATTCAGGTCTACAGTGAGAACTCCACTGTTCTGGATGAGGAAGTCAAGGCATCCGGTCTGAAGGACGCAAAAGCGTACATCATGTCCCGCCAACAGGCAGCCATCTCGAACTTCCTTGGAATGAACGAGCAGGGCATCAACGATAAAGTCAACGATGTTCTGCAGGGAAACCTGCGCGAGATTGTCTCTGACATGACCGTTGACCAGATTTTGACGAACCGCAAGCAGATGGCGCTGAGCGTCATTGAGAACGCTCGCCCGGACCTTGCGAAAATGGGTCTTGAGGTCGTAACCTTCAATGTGCAGGACATCCGCGATGCTATTGACGGGCAAGGTCATAACCACGGTGTTATCGAAGCCATTGGTATCGAGCAGGAAGAGCTCGTGAAGAAACAGGCCGAGATTGCTCGTGCGCAGGCAGCCCGCGATGTGGCGTGTGCTAAGGCTGACGCGGAGATGGCGGCAAACGCTAAGGAAGTCGAAGCACAGACGGCTATCGCCCAGCGTAACAACGAGCTCAAGCTCGCCAAAGCACGGTTGCAGGCAGAGGCGGATAAGGCTGCTGCGGATGCAAACGCTGCCGGTCAGATTCAGACGAACCTCCGCGCCAAGGAAATCAAAGAAGCAGAAGCCGACGCCGAGATTGCTAAGCAGAAGAAAATGGTAGACCTCGCTGCGCAGGAAGCCGAAGTTCAACAGCGCAAACTCGATGCGGAAGTTCGCAAGCAGGCAGATGCCGACCTCTACCGTCGCCAGAAAGAGGCGGAGGCAAAGAAGTACGAGGCAGAGCGTGCAGCTGAAGCGCAGAAGTTTGCTAAACAGCAGGAAGCAGAAGGCATCGAGCTTGTCGGTAAAGCCGAGGCGGAAGCAATCCGTCAGAAAGGTATTGCCGAAGCTGAAGCTATGAAGCAGAAAGCCGAAGCCTACAAGCAGTATAATGATGCGGCTGTCGCCGAAATGCTTATCAAGGTCCTGCCCGACATCGCCAAAAGCGTGGCTCAGCCTTTGTCCAGCATCGACAAAGTATCTATCATTGGCGGTGACGCCTCCGGCGTATCCGGCGTTTCCGGCAATGTACCGGTGCTCATGGCACAAACGATGCAGGCGGTGAAGGAAGCAACCGGCATCGACATGGGCGAAATCGTCCGCGCCAACAGCATTCAGGCAAAGACAGACCGCAACATCCATATCGACGGAGTGGAAAATACAGACCATCCTCGTGAACCTCGCCGTACCGCAAGTGGCTGGGTTGTGCCGAGCACTGACCCGGAGACGGGGAAGGATATGCTCCACTTCCATCCGGATTATGTGGATGAGAAGGAAATTCTGGATGCGCACCGTGCGGCGGCAAAGAAACACGAAGCTGCGGATAAAGAAAATCCGTTTGATAAAAGCAAAAAGTAACCATTGCAGCCCCTCAAGGGGCTGTTGCAGCTCAACAAAGACAGCCTCCACGCGGCGAGCAGCGGGCAACGGGAAACACTCCCGGCGAATCGTCTTTCAGAACGGAAGGTAGGATATCGCTATGCGAGTACAACAGGTCCCGAACTCTCCCTATTTTATCCATTACGACGATGACGGTTATTGCAGCGTGTCCAGAGATAAGGACGATAAGGAACCAATTCCGGAGTCAGAGATGCAAATGTTTCTCGATGCAGTAGCCAACGGGTTACTCTACATCGAGAAAGAGCGAAAGAGCAGATACCAGCGTATTGACGAAGCTAAAAAAGCAGCTTTTGCCAGAGGCGAAGCGGAAGGCAAAGAAGACAAGCTCATCGCCACAGTCAGGGAACTGGAGGAAAAGCAAGCGTTAAGGGAAGAGCAGGAGAGCAAACTATACCACGAAGCGCTTAGTCACACTATATCTTTCAAAAGCACGAGAACAGAGTGGGTTCGCCTTTCACGCGGAGGATGGTGATTCACATGATAGGGAGCATTTCAATTCCAAACACCAGATTTTATCTGACCAGCATCGACGGTAAGAAGTGGTTCATAACAGAATATTACAGAACCGCACCGTTCAATCCTGCAAAAGAGACATACGACTTGTACAAGGCGTTCGCGGAAGCATTCCGCGAAAACGAGAGGGAAGAGCGGAAGTTTCCGGAAGAACTCAAAAACGCCGTCAACAAAGCGTATGGAAACGGTTTTTATGCCGGGCGGCATAGCAATCTGTAGGCACCTACGAGTTTGAGCGAGATATACAGCGTATGGGAGGTAAAAGAGATGCAAAGTAAACCAAAAATCATTGCACAGGCAATCCTGCTGTTTGCGATGGCAGCGCTGTTCGCTGTCGTTCCTATTTTGTCGTTGCAGCAAGAAGAAAGAACAGACCTTACCACCATTACGGCAACAGAAATCGACGACTATATAAAGAAACCGGTTGAAATGAATTCCGGTGACTATAAGATTTTGAGTGGAAGCTCAATGTGGGAACGGCACCAAGCCGCAGGGGAGGAGCAGTCCGGCGACTATGTGACAGCCTTTTATCCACTTGAAGTCTACGCGAAAAATGGCGATGTGTATGTTATCGCAGCAGAATTTGATGCTGATAAAAAGGATATGTACTACATCAATAACGCGCCCATCAAAGGCAACATTCTGCCTATCCCGACAGAACATCTCGAAGACTTTAAGCTCGCGACGGTAGGGCAGAATATCTGTCCGTACTATTTGAGCATAAACAGCAGAACCCAGGCGGTTGAAGCCATTGGCGCAGTAATAAGCGGCATCTTAGCTGTCCTGTCTGCCGTAAGCGGCATTGCCCTGTTGACATCAACAAAGAGAAAGGAAGACGATAATGGTACTGAACGAGAAACAGCGTAAGAAATACCGATGGCTGCTGAGCGAAGATGGTATTGCAAAGCTTACCTTCGCAAAAGGCTTGCTGCCAATTATTGGCGGACAAATTTTCTTGAAGCTGCTGCCGTCTTCATTGGATGACATAACGGGCATCCAAAAACCGGTGTGCTTTATTATTGGCTTGCTCGCATTTCTTCTGGTTATCTTCGGATTGCCCTGATTCTCTACGCGGTCTTTATCCTGCCGCTGCTGTTCAAAGCAAAGAACAAGAAGTTTGAAAAGAAATATCCGGTGAGTAAGAACCGGATGTCCCGGCGGAAACTCTTTCGTGCGGCAGAAGCCATGAATGAGAATCCAGATTCTCGAATGAGAACAGAAGTGGACGGTGACTGGATTGAGTTCTCTCTTGAGATGGAGAACTATCTGCCGGATGATGAAGTAGACGACTTTATCGACTGTCAGACATACCGGAGACTAATCCACATAGGTAACGATGGTACTTACAGCGAATTAGAGTATCTCGATAAGGATGATGGCTCTGAACCGCAGATTGGGCTTGTGAAAGAACAAAAGATTGGCTATCACTTGAATGATGATGGCATTACCCGCCGCTATGAATTCGATAAAGAAGATTTGGCGAGAACGATTCATCGTTGGCTCGCAAATCGCGGCTATAAGCACATCGGCAAAGTGCAGTAAGGCGGTATGGTATGGGATGGTATCATGTCAACCATTTCGGCAAAGGCATCTTCATGGGAGAAGCTCGGAAAATCAAATACAACGAAGACTTCCTTGCAAAATATGTGCCGTCGAAAGAAGAAGCCATCGCCTTTGGAAAAGGGGAATACGGCGAGGCAAAATTCGCCGATTATGATAGTTGGCCGGTAGTAAAAAAGCTGGCGGTAGTTCCTAAAAACCTTTGGGCTCTTAGTGGGGACTACTATGGCGAGCTCAACTATGATGAACACGCCTACAATCTTTGTGCAAACGCTCTGGACTTCGTGTTTGAGAAGTGCTACGGCTATCCTCACAACACTTTCTTCAGTGCCTGCGACTACAATCTCGACGCGATGATTTTCTGTGGTGTTATGTGGCCGCCAGAAAAGTACAACGAAAATCTCGCCACGCTGACTGAAGAAAAGCTGCAGGAACAACTGCGAGAGTTCCTCGTCAATGCAACTGGCGACCCAAAATACGCTGAATACGAATTGAAACTTTGTGCAGAGTACATCAAGGAATAAAATGGTTGAACCTAATATCATAAAAACTAAATACTACACGCTGGTATCTGCAGATACCGGACACGGAAAGACGCTCTGGTGCAAAAAGAAAGTGGCAAGGCTGCTGCGGACAACGCAAGACCGCATCATCATTATTGATAAACAACGAAGAGCGCACACCCCGTCTATAGCCGCAAGGCTTAGGCGGGGCTAGCTCGCGTTACAGGAATCAGCATCAGAAAAGTGTTTTCTGTCCTGATTGCAGCCTTGTCGAATCGTGCGAACTGAATACAATTAAATTATAGTTAAGCTGTAAAGGAGGGGAGCGCCTTGACCATCACATCTAGCTATAAAGTAAGAATCGTCAACTGTAGTGTGAATCTCAATGAGACGGTAAGCATCTATCGCAAGGCACTTGCCTTTCTGATTAGTGTTGTCGATGAAAACTGGGATGCGGTTAAATCCATCACTACAGGCAGCCTTGAACAACAACGCTATATTGACAAACTGGTTCATAGTACAAAAAACCATGAAGCCAAGTATCCCGATTTCGATAAGTTGTTCTATAAATATCCTTCCTATCTGCGCCGTGCAACTATTACGGCTGCTATTGGTGCAGTAAGCAGTTATCGCAGTAACTTAGCTAATTGGGAAGTCTCGGGCAAGGAAGGCAAACAGCCTACGCTTCAGGTGGATAGAAACGCGCTTCCTACCTTCTTTCGTGATGATATGTTTTTGGTGGAAGGTGCTCCACCAAAAGTGAAAGTTGAAAAGAACCCAAAGCCAAAGGATGAACTCACGGCTGATGAAAAGAAAATCGAAAAAGCGAAACGCAAAGCCGCTGAATTGCAGAACTCGCAGAATGAGCTTAAAGCGTTGAGCAATCAATACATCGTTCGCTTGAAAGTCTTTCATAAAAACGATTGGGTGTGGGCAACAGTTACTTTGCGCAAGACGGATATCGCCTACTTGCGCAAATACTGGATGCACGCTTGTGCGTCCGCTCCTGCGCTTGAAAAGCATTTTGGCAAATACAGCTTACGCTTTGCGTTTGAGGAAAGTGTTACTCTCAGTGACACTCCTATCAAGGAGCAACGAATCTGTGCTGTCGATTTGGGTCTTAATACAGATGCGACATGCTGCATCATGACTGCCGATGGAACTATCCTTGCGAGAAAGTTCATCAATTTTGCAAGTGACAAAGACCATCTGTATCATGTGCTCAATTGCATTAAGAAATTTCAGCGGCTGCACGGTTCCCGCGAGGCACATAACTTTTGGGCATACGCTAAGCGTATCAACGATGAGTTGTCTAAAAAGATTGCTTCTGCCATTGTAGAGTATGCGGTTCTCTATTCTGTCGATGTAATTGTCTTTGAGCATTTAGATTTCAAAGGCAAGAAGGCATCTTCCAAAAGACAGAAAATTCAGATGTGGCGTAAAAATGGCATACAGCATATTGCGGAGCGTAAAGCCCACCGCTGCGGTATTCGCATTTCGCGTATCTGTGCTTGGGGAACCAGCAAACTCGCCAATGATGGCAGCGGCGAAGTAAGCCGCGCACAAAATAACCATGCACTTGCCACTTTCAAAAGCGGCAAGCAATACAATGCGGATTTGAACGCGTGCTACAATATTGGCGCACGCTACTTTATCCGCGAAATTATAAAACCCATGTCAAATAAGGCATGGTCTCAATGTCAGGCTAAAGTTCCTGACATTAAGCGCAGAACCCAATGCACATTATGTTCTCTCAGACAGTTGCACGCTTTTTTGAACTCTCCAAAAAGAGCTCGACATGCAGCAGCCGTCTGCTGAGAAGATACTGTGTTGCGAGAACTTTGCGGGAGACTAACCCTTATGTGGTAACCATTGCCGTCAGGCAGTGCAAGCTAAGTTTGGGTCGCATCTCTTACCTTCGGGT
>OGSS01001855.1_pt1 | contig 11515 bp, 11 predicted proteins | sample 1553591 | NCBI WGS metagenome assembly OGSS01 (sample SAMEA2580061, study PRJEB22360) | human gut metagenome | biome: human gut; feature: human-associated habitat; material: faeces | place: Denmark | collected 2008/2010
CCGCCGTCATCGGCATGCTGAGGAAGGTGATCGCGCTCTATCCGATTCCCGTGCCCTGCGCCGACATCGCCGCGCAGGCGCTCTCGCCCGAGAGCGTGAGCCTCATGCACAGGCGCGCCGCCCAGTGCGTGATGCGCAAGTGTGAGCTTGAGGTTGCGCTTGAGGACCTCGATGGCGTCGAGGCCGTGTATCCGAGCGCCTCGAACTTCCTTCTCGTGAGGTTCGTCGACGCCGCCCGCGTCTTCACGGCGTTGCGCGACCGCGGCATCATCCTGCGCGACCAGAGCCGCCAGCCAACGCTCGAGAACTGCATCCGCATCACGGTGGGCACGAAGGACGAGAACGAGCGCCTTCTCACCGAACTTGAAGAGATTCTGAAGGAGGCCGCATGAACGAGCGCATTCTCTTTGTGGACCGCGACGGCACCATTCTCGAGGAGCCCGAGGACTTTCAGGTCGACCGCTTCGAGAAGATGAGGTTCGTCGAGGGCGTTCTGCCCGCCCTGAAGCGCCTGCGCGAGGCGGGCTGGAAGCTCGTCATGGTCTCGAACCAGGACGGGCTCGGCACGAAGAGCTTCCCGAGGGCCGATTTCACGGGGCCGCACGAACTGATGATGCAGATCCTCGAGAGCCAGGGCGCCCGCTTCGACGAGGTGCTCATCTGCCCGCACATGCCCGGCGAGGGCTGTGAGTGCAGGAAGCCCGGAACGGGCCTCGTGAAGAAGTACCTCAAGGACGGCGTGCTTGACGTCGCGAACTGCTACGTGATCGGTGACCGCGAGACCGACATGAAGCTCGCCGACAACATGGGCCTCAGGGGCCTTCGCGTCGGGCCCGACGGCCGCAGCTGGGCCGAGATCGCCGACGAGATCGAGAATGCGGCGAAGTCCGCCCGTCACGCCCGCGTCGAGCGCAACACGAAGGAGACCCGCATCGTCGTCGAAGCCTGGCTCGATCGTTCGGGCAAGAATGAAATCAACACGGGCGTGGGTTTCTTCGATCACATGCTCACGCAGATCGCCGTGCACGGCGGCATCAGACTGCACGTGCGTGCGGTGGGCGACCTTGAGATCGACGACCATCACACGATCGAGGACGTCGGCCTTGCGCTCGGCGAGGCGCTCAAGGAGGCGCTCGGCGACAAGCGCGGCATCCGCCGCTTCGGCTTCCTGCTGCCGATGGACGAGACGCTCGCGCGCTGCGCGCTCGACATCTCTGGCAGGCCGTACCTAACCTTCAAGGCGAAGTTCAAGCACCACAAGGTGGGCGACATGTCCACCGAGATGGTCGAGCACTTCTTCCGCTCGCTCGCCCAGACGATGGGCGTGACGCTCAACCTCAAGGCGCAGGGCAGGAACGACCACCACGTGGCCGAGGGACTCTTCAAGGCGTTCGGGCGCACGCTGCGCGACGCTGTGAAAATTGAGGGGAGCGACCTGCCGTCCTCCAAGGGGGTGCTCTGATGCGTGCCGTCATTCTTGATACGGGCGTCGCCAACCTCTCTTCGCTCGCCTTTGCGGTGAAGAGGCTCGGCGTCGAGCCCATCATTACGCGCGAGGCGGCCGAGATCCGCGCCGCCGACCGCATCTTCCTGCCCGGCGTGGGCACGGCCCGAGCCGCGATGGCCGCCATCGAGGAGCGCGGCCTTGCGGACCTCATCCGCGAGGCGACGCAGCCCGTGCTCGGCATCTGCCTCGGCGAACAGATTCTCGGACGCCGCAGCGAGGAGACGGGCGGCGTGGACCTGCTCGGCCTCATCGACGCCGACGTCCGCGCCCTCAGGGCCGACGGCCTGCCGCTGCCGCACATGGGCTGGAACAGGGTCTATCCCGAGGACACGCCTCATGCGAGACTCCTCTTCAGGGGCATCGAGGCCGGCGACTGGTTCTACTTCGTGCACAGCTACGCAATGCCCACGGGCGCCTGCACGACCGCCCGCTGCACGTACGGCGAGGAGTTCACGGCAGCTGCGGCACACGAAAACTTCATGGGCGTGCAGTTCCATCCGGAACGCTCCGGCCGCGCCGGCGCACGCCTGATTGCAAACTTCCTGGGAATCGAAGCATGATCATCCCCGCCATCGACCTCATCGACGGCCGCGTCGTGCGGCTGCACCAGGGCGACTACGGCGCCGAGCGAAGCTACGGCGACGATCCCCTCGAGCGCCTTCAGGCCTACGAGGCCGCAGGGGCGAAGCTCCTGCACATCGTGGATCTGACGGGTGCGAAGGATCCGGCCAAGCGCCAGATCCCGCTTCTCAGGCACCTTCTTTCGAATCTCTCCGTGCCTGTGCAGACGGGCGGTGGCGTCAGGAGCGAGGAGGACGTGAGGGCGCTTCTTGATGCGGGCGCCGCCCGCGTCGTCGTGGGCTCCACCGCCGTGAGACGCACGGAGGAGGTGCTTCACTGGATGAAGACCTTCGGCGCCGAGCGCATCGTGCTCGCGCTCGACGTGCGCATCGACGCGGCGGGCCGCCGCAACATCGCCGTGAGCGGCTGGCAGGAGGACTCGGGCGTCGTGATCGAGGATCTGATCCGCGTCTTCGAGCCTGCGGGCCTGCGCCACGTGCTCACCACCGACATCTCGCGCGACGGCACCCTCTCGGGTTCCAACGCCGCGCTCTATGCGGACCTTTCGAAGGCCTTCCCCGCCATCGGCTTCCAGGCCTCGGGCGGCATCGGCGGGCTGGATGACATCCGTGCGGTCAGCACGACGGGCGCCTGCGGCGTCATCGTCGGCCGCGCGCTTCTCGAGGGACGCTTTACCGTTGAAGAGGCTATCGAATGCTGGCCAAACGCATAATCCCCTGTCTTGACGTGAAGGACGGCGTCGTCGTCAAGGGCGTCAAGTTCCGCGGCCACGAGGTCGTGGGCGAAATCGTGCCGCTCGCAAAGCGCTATGCAGAAGAGGGCGCCGACGAGCTCGTCTTCTACGACATCACCGCCTCGTCCGACGGCCGCGTCGTCGACAAGAGCTGGATCAGCCGCGTCGCCGAGGCGATCGACATCCCGTTCTGCGTCGCGGGCGGCATCCGTACGGTCGAGGACGCCGGCAGGCTTCTCGCCTACGGCGCCGACAAGATCTCCGTCAACTCGCCGGCGCTCGCCGACCCCGACCTCATCTCCCGTCTTGCGGACCGCTTCGGCGTGCAGTGCGTCGTGGTCGGGATCGACTCCCGTCATGAGGAAGGTTCGGACGAATACCGCGTCAACCAGTTCACGGGCGACGAAAAGAAGACGCGCGTCACGCAGTGGAGCACCCTCGACTGGGTCGAGGAGGTGCAGAAGCGCGGCGCGGGCGAGATCGTGCTCAACATGATGAACCAGGACGGCGTGCGCCGCGGCTACGACCTCAGGCAGCTCGCCGCCGTGCGCTCGGTCTGCCGCGTGCCGAAGCGGTTCCCGCGTGCCGCTCATCGCGAGCGGCGGCGCGGGCGAGCCCGTCCACTTCCTCGAGGCCTTCCGAGACGCGAAGGTCGACGGAGCGCTTGCCGCCTCCGTCTTCCACAAGAAGATCATCAACATCGGAGACCTGAAGAACTATCTCCGCGAGAACAACATTGAGGTGAGAACATGCTGACCAACGAAGACATCAAGGCGCTCGACTGGGAGAAGACCGGCGGACTGATTCCGGCCGTCGTGCAGGACGCCTGCTCGGGCCGGGTGCTCATGCTCGGCTGCATGACCCCCGAGGCGCTTGAAAAGCCCCTCGAGACGAAGAAGGTCACGTTCTGGTCCCGCACCAAGGGCCGCCTCTGGACCAAGGGCGAGACGAGCGGCAACTGGCTGCACCTCGTCGACATCGGCACGGACTGCGACAGCGACGCGCTCCTCGTGCTCGTCAATCCCGACGGCCCGACCTGCCACCGCGGCACGCCGAGCTGCTTCTCGCCCGTCGAGCACAAGTGGAACTTCCTGCGCGATCTGGAGGTGCTCCTAGAGAGCCGCCGCAACGCCGATCCGGCCACGTCCTACACCGCCAGCCTCTACGCCCGCGGCACCAAGCGCATCGCGCAGAAGGTGGGCGAAGAGGGCGTCGAGACGGCGCTCGCCGCTACCGTGCACGACAGGGAGGAACTCAGGAACGAGGCCGCCGACCTCGTCTATCACCTGCTCGTGCTCCTCGCCGACGCGGACCTCGAGCTCGCCGACGTGATCGACGTGCTGCGCGCCCGCCACGCGAGCCGCGAAAAGGCCGCCGAGGCGAAGTAAGAGTCCCGAGGCAGACTCTGAAAAATGAAGAAAGGCCGGTCCTCCGCAGCGGAGACCGGCCTTTCGTGTCGCGTGTGCCGGAAAGTCGGGCTTATTTGGACTTCTTTTCTTCGAGCATGCTCTTGCCCGTCTCGTCCTGGACGGCCATCGGGGCGCGGAAGCTCACGGCAACGCCCTGTTCGTCGAGCAGGATCTCGGTGGTGCGCAGGGTGCGCGGGGCGTGGATCTGGAAGAACTGGGCGGCATTGGTGACGTTGCCGCTCTTGACGCTTTCAAGGAGCGTCTTGGCGTCGATGAAGACGTAGCCCACCTTCTTGCCCTTGAGAAGCTCGGTTTCCTTCGTGGCGAGCTCGCGGTCGATGGAGGCCATGGACTTCGCCTGAAGCTTGGCCTGGAAGAAGTCGAAGGCGACCTTGTCCTCGTGGTCCGTGAGGACGGCGGGCGTCATGCCCGTCTTGCGCACGGCGGCGGCCGCATCGGTGAAGTGGGCGCGGGAGATCGGCGCGAAGAGCGAGACGGCCTTGAGGCGGCCGTTCGTGAAGAAGAACACCTCGCCCCAGTCCTTGTGGCCCGCAAATTCGACGTTGGCGCGGCAGAACATCTGCTGGCCGCGCTGCGAGCAGTCGAAGATCCCGGCTTCGGCCTTCACGCTCTCGACGGGCTGGTTGTAGACGTAGTCGTTCCAGAGCTTGACCGGCGTTTCAGCCGAGGCGCTGGCGGCGGCCAGAAGAAGAGCGGGAACGAGGCAGAGCTTGCGCATGCGGGATCTCCAGAGATTGGGCGGAAATAATTAAGTATCGGGCGTCGACGCCCGTTCGTCAATGCGGAAAAGCCCGCCGGAAGGACGGACTTTTCGCCGTTTTTCTCGATGTGCGGGACCGGGGCCTACTTCCTGAGGCCCATCAGGTCGGTCATCGTGAGCGAGAGGATGGGCGAGGCGCGGCGCTCGATTTCGGCGTTGACGAGCTTGCCCGCGAGTAGCGTCATGGTCTCCTGCAGGCCGTTCTTGGGATTCTTCATGAGGACCTTGACGGCGGGCGAGGAGCAGCGGCCGACGACGAGGTTCGTCAGCGCCTTCTGGGCGCTTGACTCGATGTTCTTCACCTTGGCCGACGGAATCGTCTGGATCTGCTTGGCGGCGGAGGTCTTCGAGAGCGTGACGTAGGCCCACTGCACGAGGACCTGCTTGTCGCTCGCGGTGGCGTGCTTGTAGAGACACTCGGCAAGCGCTTCGCTTGTGTCCGAAGTGGAGGCGGCCTGAACCGCTACAATGGGAGTCGCAAAAAGGGAGAGCGCCAGGGCGCCCGCAACAAGCTTGTTCTTCACGATCATGAATCCTTGTGATGAGGTTCCAAACGGACTTTCTTCAAATCGGGAACATTCTACGCGCGCGCTCCTCAGCGGGCGCTTTCCCGTCAATATTCGACACGAAAAAAGGTGAGAACGAAGATGTACTCTCTCATCGTCAGGGACTATTCCATCGCCGACATCGAGGCGTTCAGCGCGCTCTCCATCCGCAGGGGCAGCACGATCGCGAGCCTCGCGAAGGCCTCCTCCGACAATCTGCGCATCGTCACGGGCGCGTGGCTCCTCTTTCTGCCGAAGGCGGCGGATGAGGCGGCGGTTCGCGCATCCGCAGAGCGCTTTCTTGCGGGGCCCGGCGCCTGGATGAACGAAACGCCCGAGGGACTTGTTGCCGCCGCCCTTGAGTCGGGCCTTCTCGAGAAGACGTTCGAAGGCTTTGCCAACGGACTCGCGCCGCGCCCGAACGTGACGGCCGCAAGGCTCACCGACGAGCTCGAGACCGCCGCGGCGATCCTTGCCGCACGACGCGCCCGAACGCGCGAGGCGCTGCAGGCGAAGAACCGCGCTGTCAACAGCGGAGAGCCGCCCGTCGACGACGAGGCCGACCGCCGCTTCATGACCGAGGCGCTCGCCGAGGCGAGGGCCGCCGCGCAGGCGGGCGAGGTGCCCGTGGGCGCCGTGCTTGTTGCGGACGGCAGGATCATCGCGTGTGCGGGCAACCGCACGCTTCGCAACGGCGATCCGACGGCGCACGCCGAAATGCTCGTGCTGCGCGAGGGCGCCCGCGTCATGAAGAACCACAGGCTTGCCGAGACGACGCTCTACGTCACGCTCGAGCCCTGCCCGATGTGCGCGGGCGCGATCGTGCAGGCAAGACCCGGCCGCATCGTCTTCGGCGCGACTGACGAGCGCATGGGCGCCGTGGGCGGCGCACTCTCGCTCTTCGAGCTGCCGGGCGTCAACCACCGCCCGTGGGTGAGGCGCGGCGTCATGGCGCAGGAGGCGAAGACGCTGCTCGCCGATTTCTTCGCCGCGCGCCGCGGCGCGAAGGAAAACGAAAGGGAAGGCGAAGGAGAAGCCCGATGACCGATTCCGCAAGGCCCTTCGAGGGACTGACGCTTGCCGTCGTGGCGCCGTCACGACAGTGGGTGACGAACGAGGGCGGCATTGACTGGGCGCTCAGGCGCCGGGCGTTCTCGGCCGCCGAAGCGCTCGGCTTTCGCGTGCGCGAACTTGAGGGCACGTATCTCGAGGAGGCGCGCTTTGCAGGTCCCGACGCCGTCAGGGCCGGGGATCTGACCTGTGCGCTCACAGAGCTCGATGCGGATCTCGTCATGGCGATGCGCGGCGGCTATGGGTGCGGACGCATTCTCGACATGCTCGACTGGGAGCGGATCGGTGCCGCGTCTACGCCCTTCGTCGGCTTTTCGGACGTGACGGCCTTCGAGCTCGCGCTTCTGGCAAGGACGGGCCGCACGAGCTGGCAGGGCCCGACGCTCAGGGACTTGATTGATCCTGATCCCCTCACGATCGAGGGGCTTCTGGCCGTCGTCGGTCGCAGGCCCTTCGCATCGACGTGGCAGTCGGACGACACGGACGATGCAGATGCCGAGGGCGTCCTCTGGGGTGGCAATCTGGCGATGATCGCCTCGCTGGCGGGCACGCCCTGGATGCCTCAGGTTGGAAACGGCATTCTCTTCATCGAGGACGTGGCCGAGCCCGCCTACAGGATCGAGCGCATGCTGCTCACGCTCGACATGGCGGGGATCCTGAGGCGTCAGCAGGCGGTCGTCGTCTGCGACCTGCAGGGCGCGGACAGGCCCGCAGGCTGGGAAGGCGACTTCAGGCTCTCGCATGCGCTCGACTTCATGCGGGCTCGCACGGGGCTTCCCTTCGTGACGGGCTGTCCCTTCGGGCACCTTCACAGGAAGCTCTCGCTTCCCGTCGGGATGCGGGTGAGGCTTTCGTCGCATGAGGGACGGGTGTCGCTGGAGGCCGCGCCATGAACTTCTTTCCGATCCGCGAGCAGACCTGGCGCTTTCTGCGCGCCTTCTTCATGACGAGCACGGTGCACCACATCACGGCGGGCACGCTCGCCAAGCTCATTCTCTCGAGCCTCAAGCTCTTTCCCGTTGCCCTCACGGCACAGTTCACGGGCATGGCGTCGCTCACGGCCGTCTACTGGCAGAGCGGCGTGAGCGAGGTGTTTCTCACCGTGTGGTTCTGCTGTGGCCTCATTCAGATCTGGCTGTCGCTTCGCTACGTGCGTCTTTTCTGGCGTGACGCGAACCGCGAGGCCAACATTCGCAAGTGGATCCGCCGCTGGACGGCGCTCGCCGTCTCGGCAGGGCACATCTTGGGGGGAGCGGGGCCCACGCTGATGGTCCCCTTCCAGGGGGCGCACCAGATGATCACGGTCGCGACCATCGTGGCCGTGACGTTCGCAAGCTGGCCCGTCTACTCCTGCTGGCTGCCGTCGCTCTCGGCCTTCACGCTCTGCTCGCTCACGCCCGTCATCGTGGCGGGCGCCGTGCAGTTCGGCGTGAGTCAGACCCTCATTGCGCTCATCATTCTCGTCACGACGGTCTTCATTCTCTATTCGGGCAGGAAGCTCAACGAAATGGTCGTCAACTCGATCATCACGGCCGCCCAGAATGAGCGTCTCGTCGAGCGCCTCAGGATCGAGATCGCGCGCGCGGAGAAGGCGCGCAGGCAGACCGAGGAGGAGAGCGAGCGCCGCTCGAAGTTCTTTGCGGCCGCCAATCACGACATCCGCCAGCCGCTTCAGGCCATGGGGATCTACATCGACATTCTCGGACGCAGGGCGACGCCTCAGACCGTGCCCGTCGTCAAGCAGCTTGCGCTCTCGATTTCGGCCATCTCGACCCTGGTCGAGCAGGTTCTCACCGTCACGCGCATGGAGTTCGGGCAGATGGAGCTCCATCCCGAGCATGTAAGCGTGCGTGAGCTTCTCGAGGAGCTCGCCGAGGAGTGCCGTCCGATCGCGGAAAAGAAGGGCCTGAGGCTTCGCGTCTCGGCGCCTCCCGTGACGATCCTTACGGACGTCACGATGGTCAAGCGCGCCCTCAAGAATCTGGTGAGCAACGCTGTCGCGTACTCCGATCCCGCGAAGGCCCGCGTGCCCGAGATCGTGCTCGGCGTGCGCCGGGTGGGGAGCCGCCTCGTGATCGGCGTCTACGACTGCGGTCCCGGCATCTCGGCCGAGGACAGGAGCCGCATCTTCGGCACCTTCTATCGCGGAGCTGCGGGCCGTGCGGCGCCGGGCTCGGGCTATGGCCTGGGGCTCTCGATCGTGCGCGGCATCGCAAGACAGCTCGGGCTTGAGCTTACGCTCGGCTCGAAGCCGGGCCGAGGCAGCGTCTTCCGTCTCGCCTTCAGCATCGACGAGTCCGAGCAGGCCGACCGCTTCGAGAAGGCCGTGCCGATCGGCGGCGAGATCAGGGCCCTCAAGGGCAGGATCCTGCTTCTCGAGGACAATCGCTTCGTGCGCGATGCCCTCAAGAGCATGCTCGAGAGCTGGGGAGCCGAGGTGATCGATGCGGGCGAGCCCTGCGAGGAGTTCTACAGGCTCGCCGCTGAGACCGAAAATGTGATCGCGCTCGTGAGCGACTACAACCTCGGGGCCGAGAAGCCCACGGGACTCGAGGCGGCGGGCATGATCGAGGCGCACATGAAGCGCCCCGTGCCCACCGTGATGCTCACGGCCGTTGCGGTCGACCTGATCGAGGGCGAGTACAGGAAGCGCCGCGAGAGGGGCCGCGTGCTGCCCTCGTCGCTGCCGCACATCCTTCAGAAGCCCGCTGACGCAAAGAGCCTCAATGAGGCGATCATGCGCGTGAGGCCGATGGCCGAGAACGCGGCGTTCTGATGAAGGGATGCCAAAGAGGCGGAAAAGAACTCGGGCGTGTCTCCGAAGGGAGACACGCCCGAGTTGCATTGACGGTTGCGGGATGGACCCGAAGGCGGTGAGGCTTATTCTTCGCCGCGCAGGCGGCCCTTGATCTCAAGGGACTTTGCGGCAAAGCCGTAGAGCCAGATGCCCGCGAAGGTCGTGAGGGCGCCCCACATCATGGCGCTCTCGCCGCAGGCGTAAAGCGCGTAGAGCGAGTAGACCGAGGCGATGGTTGCGACGATGGTGATGCGAGAGGCAGTCTTCGGGTCTGCGGGCTCGCGGTGCACGATGACGTTGGCGGCGGCGAAGGCGAGCAGGTACGGGACGAGGTTCGTCACGACGGCGAGGTCCTTCAGGATGTAGAACTGCTGCTCGAGGCGCGGGTCGATCGTGAGGAGCGCGGCTAGGGACTGCAGGAGCAGGATCACGACCATGCCGATCACGGGCACGTTGAGGCGGGTGACCTTGGCGAAGAGCTTCGGGAAGTATTCCTCGCGGGCGGAGACGCGGAAGACCTCGGCGATCGTGAACTGCCAGCTCGTGAGGCAGCCCGCGCAGGCGAGCGCCATCAGGGCCATGACGAACTTGCCGATTTCGGGGCTGAACATCGTGGCGAAGACGAGGCCGAAGGGTGCGGTCGAGTGCGAGAGGAGCTCGTTGTCGACGATGCCGAAGCTGATGTTGTTGGCGAGCACGTAGACGGTGCCGGCGCCGAGCGTGGCGAGCACCATGGCGCGCGGGACCGACTTTTCGGGATCCTCCACGGCCTCGGAGTTCGCGCTGGCGGTCTCAAGGCCGAGGAAGCCCCAGAGCGTCATGGAGATGCCTGCGGAGATGCCGTCGAAGAGCGAGAGGTTCTGCGGGTTCCAGGCGCCGATGTAGCGGTCGACCGAGAACCAGTTCCAGCCGATCACGGTGAGGATCAGGATCGGAATCAGGATGCCGTCGTCCACTTCGGCCAGGCGTCCCTTGCCCACGTCGCCGCAGGCCAGATAGCCGTCGCCCGCATCGATGAAGCGCGCGCCGCGGATGTTGGGCAGCGAGCAGAGCCAGATCACGATGATGCTTGCAATACCCATTTCGAGCGGGGTGAGGTTCCACTCGAAGAGCACCATCAGATAGCCGACGATCGAAATGGCGATTGTGAGGTTCGCAATGATGAGCGAGACGCCGTAGCTGAAGTTCGCAATGAAGCTTCCGGACTTGCCGAAGGCATAGGCGGCGTAGCCGCCGATGCCGCCGCTCTTCTTGCTGAACATGCCGCATTTGGCAAAGACGTAGGCAATGGTGGTCGCACCGCTGATGGTGACGAGCCAGGCCAGGATGGACATCGTGCCGACTTCAGCGAGCTTCGTCGGCATCAGGATGATGGAGGATCCGAGCATGTTGAGCATCACGGCCATCGTGAGCTGCAGACAGGTCATCTTCGGCTTTTCGATCGTTTTCATAATGGCGTCTCTGGTTGGATATCTTTCTTGGTGTTGGTTGAAAAAAAGCAAACCCCGCATTGTACCGATTAAGGCGCGCCGGGTCGAGGATTTTTTGAGGACGTCTGCGCACGTTGAGGAGCGTGTCGAGGACGGGGCGGGCGTGCGGCGTCGCAGACCCGCTGCGGCACATGCGCGTGCAGGGGTCTGGCGTGCACTTGAGGTTTCAGGCTGAACGTGAGAAAGTGTCCTCACCCACCCGTTTTCAGGAGTCCTTCATGTTCGTCCGTTCCGGAATCCTCGCCGCCTCGATTCTGCTTTCCGTCACGAGCTGTGCCGCACCGTCGCTCGAGGACGCGCAGAGGCACGTTATGCCGCTCGGCCAGACGAGCTTCGCGCAGTATGCGGCCGACGCAAAGGCGTGGATCGGCGCCAACCGCAGCTTCGTGCTCGACACGGACGAGGGCAGGAAGATGGAGCTCGAGGCGAACCTGCCGAAGGAGTACCGCCCCGAGCATTCCGACGGGCGCGGGATCCTGCTCGTGCACGGGCTCGGCGACTCGCCCTGGTCCTTCTCCGACATTGCGCAGTCGCTTGCGGCGAACGGCATTCTGGTGAGGACGGTGCTTCTGCCCGGCTGCGGCCCGCAGCCCGCCGACA
>OGSS01001863.1_pt1 | contig 11451 bp, 9 predicted proteins | sample 1553591 | NCBI WGS metagenome assembly OGSS01 (sample SAMEA2580061, study PRJEB22360) | human gut metagenome | biome: human gut; feature: human-associated habitat; material: faeces | place: Denmark | collected 2008/2010
TGGCATTTGAACATAAGACAGAGACAGAAGCAAGGCAGCAGATTCTGGACATGGTGGCCGAATACTGCGACACCTATCACAATAAAAAGGGGCCTTTTCAGGAGGGTGACCGCATTCCCTACGCTTCCAGGGTCTATGACCATAAGGAGATGGTAAACCTGGTAGACAGCTCACTGGAATTCTGGCTTACCTCCGGCAGATACACCGATGAATTTGAGAAGAAGCTGGCAGACTATCTGGGCGTGCGTTTCTGCTCCTTGGTGAACTCCGGTTCCTCCGCCAATCTGGTGGCCTTCATGACGCTGACATCCCCTTTGCTGGGGGAGCGCAGGGTAAAAAGGGGAGATGAAATCATCACGGTTGCCTGCGGGTTTCCAACCACGGTGGCCCCTGCTATCCAGTTTGGCGCAGTGCCGGTGTTTGTGGATGTGACGATTCCCCAGTATAACATTGATGCGGAAAAGCTGGAAGAGGCCCTGTCTGAAAAGACCAAGGCAGTGATGATTGCCCATACCCTTGGAAATCCTTTCGATTTAAGGGCAGTGAAGGCATTCTGCGAGAAGCATGGCCTGTGGCTGGTGGAGGACAACTGCGACGCTTTGGGTACCCAGTATACCATGGAAGAGGACGGAAAGGAAGTGACCCAGTTTACAGGTACTATCGGTGACATCGGCACATCCAGCTTCTATCCGCCCCACCACATGACCATGGGCGAGGGAGGTGCTGTCTATACGGACAATCCCCTTCTCAATAAAATCATCCGATCCTTCCGCGACTGGGGCCGCGACTGCGTATGCCCCTCAGGCCGCGACAATATGTGCGGACACAGGTTTGACAGACAGTTCGGGGAGCTTCCCCTGGGGTATGACCACAAATACGTGTATTCCCATCTCGGGTATAACCTGAAGGCAACGGACATGCAGGCCGCCATTGGATGCGCCCAGCTGGATAAATTCCCATCCTTTGTGGAGCGGCGCCGTCACAATTTCGACCGCCTGAAGGCAGGACTTGAGGGAACAGAGAAACAGCTGATTCTTCCGGAAGCCTGCCCGCATTCCAGGCCCAGCTGGTTCGGTTTCCTGATTACGTGCAGGGAAGGCGTTGAGCGGAATAAGGTTGTCCAGTATGTGGAGAAAAAGGGCGTGCAGACCAGAATGCTGTTTGCAGGCAATCTGACAAAGCATCCCTGTTTTGATGAAATGCGGGCAGCAGGCCAGGGATACCGTATTGTGGGCAGCCTGGACAACACGGACCGCATTATGGCCGACACATTCTGGGTGGGTGTGTATCCGGGAATGACAGATGAGATGATCGACTATATGGCCAGGACTATTAAGGAAGCAGTGGAGTGCGCATAGGGACTCTGCGGGAACCGATTAGGCACCGTGCCATAAACACGGCAGGAATAAAGGGCAGGAGCGCTGATTATGATGAAAACCTATGATATGAGCCGGGTCCATGAGGCTAACTTGACCATATTAAAAGAGATAGACCGGATTTGCCGCAAGTATAATATCCGCTACATGCTGGACGCGGGCACCCTTATAGGCGCTGTACGCCATAAGGGGTTCATCCCCTGGGATGATGACGCGGATGTGGCGTTTACCAGGAACCAGTATGAGGCATTTATGAAGGTGGCTCCAAGGGAGCTGCCGGATACCATGGAGCTGCTGGAGCCGGACAGTTACAGGGGCGGAAAGGCATTTTATGATTTTACTCCCAGAATCATTTACAAAAAAAGTAAATGCCATGAGGACAGCCCGGAAATGCAGTACTATGAGGGAAAGCTGAATCATATATGGGTGGATCTGTTCATTCTGGACAAACTTCCTGCCTCCAGGGCAGGGGCGGAATTTACCCGTTTCCTGCACAAGGCAGTGTATGGCATGGCCATGGGGCACAGGTATAAGCTGGATTTTGGCAAATACAGCCTGATTCACAAGATTTTCGTGGGAGGGCTGGCTGCGGCAGGCCGCCTGGTGCCCATGAAGCTTATCTTTGCCATGCAGAAGGCAGCTGCCCTGAAGGACAGGCACAGCAAGGGGAGTCTGCGCTATTACAGTAACTATCAGCCGGATTATCTGTATGTGACTGTGGATAAATCCTGCTGCGACCAGGTGGAGGACGCGGATTTTGAGGATACCCGTCTGATGATACCAAAGGGATGGCACCAGATACTGACAGAGGTGTATGGCAATTACATGGAAATGCCGCCGGAGGACAAACGGGTGCCCACCCACTCCAGCCAGCAAATCCGTATTTTTGATTAAGAGTGTGCCGGAACGGGGTTCAGACACGCACTGGGGGGATGAGGACAGAGAGAGTGGCAGCATATGTTAACATGCCCCGGGAAAGGATTACAGACAAAAGAGATGGACAGATTGTTATCAGTTGTGGTATCGGTCTACAACGAAGAAAAGGCATTGGAAGAGTTTTACAGGGAAACCACAAATGTGTTGGGACAAATCAGCTGGGATTATGAGCTGCTTTTTGTCAATGATGGCAGCAGGGATGGAAGCCAGGACATACTGGACCGGCTGGCCGCATCGGATGCAAGGGTCAGGGTGATAAGCTTTTCCAGAAATTTTGGACATGAGGCCGCCATGATAGCGGGACTGGACTACAGCAGGGGAGACGGCATCATCTGTATGGATGCGGATTTGCAGCACCCCCCGGAATGTATACCGGGTATCCTGGCTAAGTTTGAGGAAGGATACCAGGTCATCAATATGGTACGCACCAGAAACAAAACGGCAGGGCTGGTGAAGAATATCACCTCCTCCGGTTTTTACTGGCTTATCAACCGGATTTCAGATGTACACTTTGAGGCAAATGCCTCTGACTTTTTTGCAGTTTCACGCCATGTGGCCCGGGTGCTCAGGGACAGCTACAGGGAGAAGGTGCGTTTTCTCAGAGGTTATGTGCAGAACGTAGGCTTTAAGAAAACCTCCATTGAATATGAAGCAAGGGCCAGGGTGGCAGGGGAGAGCAAATACAGTATCAAGAAGCTGTTCGTGTTCTCCATCAATACAATCCTGTGCTTTTCCAACATGCCCCTGAAGCTTGGAATCTATGCAGGCATATTCTCGGCTCTGCTGGGCTTTGCTGTCATGATATACACTCTTTTCACCAGGAAAGGGGCTCCCAGCGGCTATGCCACCATTGTGGTATTGATATGCTTTATGTTTGCCATGATGTTTGTGATTATCGGAATCATCGGTGAGTACATCGCGATTCTGTTTACGGAGCTGAAGGACAGGCCGGTTTATATTGTGGATCGGACGAAGAATATGGGCCAGGAAGAAAATGTGGACCGGGCCGCCAATATGGGCCAGGAAGAGAACTGAAACCGGGAATCGAAACCGGATAAAGAATGGTCATAAGAATAAATAAAGCTGTAAAGAGGACCGCCACGGCAGTGTGCATCATCAGGCACTGTGCCGCGGCGGTCTTTTTTGATGCGCTGTTATACTAATTCCACGTCAATTCCCACACTTTCAAGCCGTTCCACATATTCCTCATCCAGTTCTTTTCCCACGATGATCCGGTTGATGCAGTCCAGCTGGCTGATATGAATGAAAGCGCTGGCCTGGAATTTGGTGTGGTCGCAGAGAAGGATAACCTCCTTGCCGGACCTGATATATTGTTTTTTTATATTTGTGTCATCCGTTATATAACTGAGCAGCCCCTGTTCTATATCAACAGCGTCAATGGAAAGAAATGTCTTATTGACAGAGATGCTCCCCAGCATTTTTTCTGCAAAATAGCCGTAGGTGGAATTGAACCCTTTTCTGACCACCCCGCCCACCATCAGCAGAGTAATGTTGGGGAATACGCTTACCTCTGATGCAATATGCAAATCATTGGTGACCACGGTCAGGTCCGGTATGTCATTGACAAGCTTTGCAAGCTCCAATACCGTGGTGCCGGAATCCAGTATGATTTTCTGGCCCGGACAGATATGTTCCCTGGCAGCTTTGGCAATACGGGCTTTTTCATCTGCATTGGATTCCTTCTTTTTTACAAAGGAGGGCTCCAGGGAGGTGTGGTTTGCAGACATAGCTCCGCCGCGGGTCTTTTGGATTAGTCCCTGGCTGGACAGCTCCTCTATATCCCTTCTGGCGGTTGCCTTGGATATATTCAGCTGGCGCATCAGTTCCTCTGATGTCACAATCTTTTCTTTGTTGGTTAAATCAACAATCGCCTGAAGGCGTTCTGCTTTCAACATGACAGTTCTCCTTGATTCCTACTTATAAAAAACCTCTAATGCCTGAATCGCCTTTTTAAACATCTTATATTTCTCTGTATAAAACGCGGCCTTGGATGAATCCGGGATGTATGTCCGGGACAAATGACACATCTTTTTCACCGCGCTGTGGAAGCCGGAATAATAATCACAGGCAACAGAAGCGCATATGGCAGCTCCCAAGGCACCGCGTTCCTTTCCTTCCATTACCTGTATGGGCAGCTGAAGGATATCAGCCAGTATCTGAGTCCAGACAGGTGAATTGGTGATGCCTCCCGATATACGGATTTGCTTTTGGGGATGTATGGTGCCGGTCAGTTTCTCAATGTGGAAGCAGGAGGAAAAAAGGATTCCCTCATAAATGGCCAGAAGAATATCCATGGGGGAATGGCTGCTGTCAAGATTGAAAAAAGCGCCTTTGGCATCAGGTACAGAGTTGGAGGCATAAAGATACGGCATAAACAGGATATCAGTCTGCTTTAATCCTGACTCAAGGATTGACTTATTGCAATAGTCATATAATTCGCGGCGTTCCAGGCCTGGATACATCCGGCTCAGAAAGTGATTGGCATACCAGTCAAAATTACTGGCAGATGTAGGGCTTGATTCTTCAATTATATAATAATCTGGTAAAAAAGCAATGGTGTTGCCGTTTTTTCCAATGCATTCTTCCAGGTTGCCGGTCAGATATTCATTGATGGACCAGGTCCCGGTTATGAGGCACAGGCAGCTGGAATCCAGGATACCGCTGGCCAGACAGCAGGAATCCACATCGTATAATCCGCAAGCCACCGGTATGCCTTCCGGAAGGCCGCATTGAATGGAAGCTTCGGAGGTGACGAAACCGGCTGTTTCAAAGGATTGGAGTACGGGAACGCTGGCCAGGCGGAAATACTCACCAATGTCAAGAAGTTCAAAGATTTCCGGATCAAACTGTTTATCCCGTATATTGAAAAGGTTGGTGCAGGAGGCATCTGTATAATCGGTGGCAAGCCTGCCGGTGAGGCAATAACGGATGTAATCCTTAATGGATACCATGTGACAGGCCTGTTTCAGTAAATCCTGCCGGTATTTTTTAAACCAGGGAAGGAGCATGGCCTGTTGCCCGGCCCAAAGGTTCTGCAGGGTCAGCTGGTACACCCTGCTATTGATGCCGTTTTTTAAATATTCTCCCAGAAGTGTCTGGGCGCGGGTATCCGTAGAAACGATAAAGGGAGCAATGGGGGCATTTGCACTGTCTAAAAGACCAAGACCCCCTCCGTACCCGCACACAGAAACACCTTTTATGTCATGGGGACAAATCCGGGCCTTGCCGACAGCATCACGTATGACCTGGCAATTGCCTTTCCAGACCGTATCAGGGCTGCGTTCTGTCCAGCCGGGATATGGATGGTCCATGGGAATCTGGATCTGGGACACGGACAGCTCCCTGCCGTTTTCGTCAAATACGGCTGCCTTGATGGCAGAGCCGCCGTTGTCTATACCGATAAAGTATGCATGTTTTTTCAAGCGCGGACCTCCTTTGGATGGCTCTTTAAAATAGTAAGGGCATCCTCTGATTAAAAGATGCCCTTAGTATACCATAGACTATGTTTATGTAGTATTCCTGATTTGGGGAGCGCCTTAAGACACATACCCGCCATCTGCGCACTCTAAAGGGTTGCCCGGTATTCCTTGACTTTATCCATAAATTCCTTGACCCGGTTTACATCCACAGCATTTTCAAAGACACCGTCATATTTAAAGGTAGTGGCACATACTGCTCCGTCGGCAACGGACAGCTGTCTTGTAATATTAGTTACATTACACCCCGTATTACAGAGGATAGGGGTATGCCTGACAGAAGCCTTTACCTGTCCCAGCACCTGGGTATCGGTTTCACTGCCGGCGGTGAGGCCGGATACGCAGAGAGCGTCCGGGCGGTTGTTGAATTCGGTGGACCGGGCAATATCCTTTATATCCCTGTCCGCCAGATACCTGGCGGCTTCAGGTACAATATTGAAAAGAAGCTTTAAGTCCTTAGCGCCAACTGCCATTTTATGACGGACGGTTTTTCCTACATTGGTGTTCCAGAGTCCAAAGTCAGACGCATAGACACCTGAGATAATTTCACGGATAAATTTGCCGTCTACTGCAACCGCCAGGTCAATGGAGGCAATGGGGTCCCACAGGCAGTTGACCCCGTATGGAACTGTTATAAGGGGTTTCAGCTCTCCGATTACTCTTGCCATGGCAGCGATCGTGACAGGCTCCACCTTTGTGAGATAGGGAAGGCTGAACTCATTGGAGAACATAATGCCGTCAACCCCGCCTTCCTGAAGCGCCAGGAGATCTGCCCTGGCGGCAGCCATCACCTTTTCCATACCTCCGTCCGCGTCATAATAAGGGTCTCCGGGCAGCGGCTGTAAGTGGCACATGGCAATAATTGGTTTTTCTACATGAAATAAATCCTGCATCCAGTTAGACATAATTATATATTCCTTTCTCAATTCAAATTAGGAGTTTGCATTGAGTTTGTACTCAAATAGTATCATAAAGATTCTAAAAATGCAATAATAAAATCATAAATATTGCAAAATAGTTCATAATGTGCTAAGATTAGTTCAAAAAGGAGGGATGAGATGAAGATTATACCATCAATCGCGTCAGCGCCCCAGCTGGATTTAAAATGCCAGCTGGACCGGATTAAAGACGTACCATATATACATATTGATGTGGAGGATGGAAATTTTCTGCCTAATATAACGTTTGGCATAAAGACTGTAAAAGAGATGGCAGCCTATGCAAAGGCAGAACTGGATGTTCACCTTTTGACGACAAATCCAATCAACTATATTCAAGAATTGTCAGAAAGTAACATTTCTGCTGTCTGCGGACATATGGAGGCCCTTCCGTATCCATTGGAATTCCTTCATGAAGTCCATCGGGCAGGAATGAAAGCAGGCCTTGCCCTGAATTTATCTATGCCAATCGAGCAAATCATCTGTTACAGCGGCTCCTTTGATTATCTTCTCCTAATGACATCCGAGCCGGACGGCTGCGGCCAGCAATTCAGGCCATGCGCACTGGAACGGATTCGCAGGGCCAGGGCCTGCGTTCCCAATGAGGTTATGATATATGCGGACGGCGGAATTGGAAGGAATGAACTGGGGATGGTGGCAGAAGCAGGTGCGGATTGTGTGATTATGGGGCGGGCTGTATGGGGGGCAGAGGACCCTGCCAAAGCTTGGAAGGAGATGGAAGCGTTACATGGATATGGAACTGATTCAAAGGCCGTTGGGAATATATGAAAAGGCTATTAAGCCGCAGGAATGGGAAAAGATGTTTGCCGATGCATCATCTGCGGGGTACCAGAATTATGAAATCAGCCTGGATGAGAGCGATGCGCGTCTGGCGCGCCTGCACTGGAATGACAGGCAGTATGATGAGGTGAGGAGGGCTGCCCGGAACCAGAACATACGGATTTTGTCGGCGTGTTTCAGCGGGCACCGCAGATTTCCGCTGGGAAGCAGTTCCAGAGAATTGGAGGAGCGGGGAATCCGGATGATGAGAGAGGGAATTGATTTTTGCCAGAATCTTGGGGTCCGCATGCTGCAGGTTGCGGGGTATGATGCTTTTTATGAACCGCGCAGCCGTGAGACAGCCGCCCGGTACAGGGAAAATATCTTAAAATGCCTGGAATGGGCGGAACAGGCAGGGGTGATGCTGGCCATTGAACCGGTGGAGGTGAACCTGGTAAAGGTCAGTGATACCCTCCGCCTGGTCAAAGAGGCGGATTCACCGTGGCTTCAGATCTATCCCGATATAGCCAACATGAAATCCCTGGGAATCGACCCGGTTACAGAACTGCCCCAGGGCAGGGGACATATTGCCAATCTGCATGTCAGGGACTCGCTGCCGGATTATTTCTACGGGGTTCCCCTGGGAACCGGAAATATGGACTTTATAGGGGTGTTTAAGGCGTTGGATGCCATGGAATACAGAGGGCCCATAACCATTGAGATGTGGAATGAAACGGAAGAAAATTATCTGGATATTATAAGATGCGCACGGACATTCATGTTGGATAAAATCAGATGCGCCAGATGTCGGGACATGTACCGCACGTAAGTGACCAAAATACGGTCACTAAGTGCTCATTACGAGGAGGTAATGATTATGTTTGAGAAGGAAAAAAGGGAGATACTGGATGCGGCTCTAGAAATCAAGAGATGTAACCTGATATCCCTGTCGGGTGGAAATGTGAGCATGAGGGCGGGAAAAAATCTGTTTCTGGTTACACCGTCCGGCATGATTTATGAGGAAATGACAGCGGATGACGTGGTGGTCATAGACCGGGACTGCAGAGTGGTGGAAGGCAAGAGAAAGCCGTCTTCGGATTCTCCGGCCCTGGTATATATGTTTGAGCATATGCCTCATATCAATGCATTGATTCACACCCATCAGCCTTATGCCACTGCTGCCGGGTTTGCGGCGAATCAGATTCCGGAATTTCTGGTGACCCTTATTGATGCCAATGGGGCTGCGGTCAATGTGGCGCCCTTCACGCCCTCTTCTGACATCGGAATGGGTATCATAGCTGTGGAATATGCCGGGAAGGCGCGGGCTGTCATTTTAAAACACCATGGTATTATGGCGTATGGCGGGGATATGAAAGAGGCGTTATACTCCGCCATCTATCTGGAGGAGGCAGCCAAGACCTTTGTTCTCGCCAAAGCCATGGGAGCAGAAATACCTTTACTGGATCCGGAGGACATAGCAAAGGAGAAAAGGGGCTGGCTGGATTACGGTCAATAGGGGGGAGCAAAAAGATGGGATATTCCATAGGGGTTGATTTTGGCAGTCTTTCTGCACGGGCCATGGCAGTGGATGTGTCAAGCGGAAGGATTTTAAAGGAGTCCGTGTATAGCTATCCGCACGGTATTATGAAGGAAGCCCTGCCCACGGGCAGAAAGCTGGAACCGGGTACCGCCTTACAGGATCCCCGGGATTACCTGGATGCCTGGCAGTTTCTTATTCAGGACCTATTAAAGGACCGGGAGCTTAAGGCAGACCACGTGGTGGGAATCGGCATTGATTTTACCCAATGCACCATGATGCCGGTTGACAGGAAAGGTATCCCGCTGTGCATGCACCGGTCATTCAGGGATGAGCCGCACAGCTATGTGAAGCTCTGGATGCATCACCGTGCCCAGAAGGAGGCGGATGACATCACAAGGGAGGCCAGTATACAACAGGAACGGTTTCTCAAATATTATGGCAGTAAAATATCTTCCGAGCTGTTGTTTCCAAAAATCCTTGAGATACTGAGGCAGGCGCCGGATATATACCAGGCGGCGGACCAGTTTGTGGAAGGCGCGGACTGGATGACGTGGCAGATAACAGGAACCAGGATGCGAAGCAAAAGTATTGCCACGGTTGCCGCTCTGTGGCAGGAGGAAGAAGGTTATCCTTCCGATGATTTTCTGAGGGCGCTCCATCCTGGGATGCAAGATGTGAAACAGAAGCTTAGGGGTGAATTGGCAAAGCCCGGCACATGCATAGGGGGAATTTCACGGGAGATGTCTGAAAAGACAGGATTGCCTGCTGGTACGCCTGTGGCCTGCGGCCTGGGTGACAGCCATTCTGCTTTTGCGGGTTCAGGACTGTGCAGTGAGGGCGCCATGCTTATGGTGATTGGGACATCGGGCTGCGATATCCTCATAAGCAGGAATCAGGTTCCGGTGGAAGGTTTTTGCGGTATATGCCCGGACAGCGCCATTTTAGGGTATTACGGCTATGAGGCGGGACAGGCCTGTATGGGGGACCATTTTCAGTGGTTCATGGAAAACTGTCTACCGGCTTCCTGCCGCGATGAGGCGGCCGGCAGGAATATGTCTGTATTCCAATGGATGGATGAAAAAGCCGGCAGACTGAAACCTGGAGGAAACGGCGTGATTGCCCTTGACTGGTGGAATGGATGCCGCTCTGTCCTGATGGACAGCGACCTTGGGGGATGTTTGTTTGGCATGACCTTACAGACCAGGCCAGAGGAAATCTACCGGGCATTGATGGAAGGGATTGCTTTTGGAAAGAGGATGATAATAGAACAGATGGAGACAGCGGGAGTGAGATGCCGGCAGCTTTATGCCACCGGCGGTGTAGCTGATAAGAACCCTCTTATTATGCAAATCATGGCGGATGTCCTTAAAAGGGAAATAAGGGTTCCTGCCATAGCAAACGGAAGCTGTATGGGAAGCGCCATGTTCGGGGCAGTTGCAGCTGGAAAAAAGGGAGGGGGATACGATGCCATTGAGGAAGCTGTTAAGGCCATGGGGCCGCCGGTGGGAAAAACTTATATACCCAGTCAGCCGGCCTCAGCCGCCTATGATGCCTTATTTGAAATCTACAGGGAAATGTACCTTTATCTGGGGAAAGAAAACAGCATGCTGAAGCGGTTAACTGCAATGAGAAGAAAGGAGGAATCAACGGTATGAAATTTGGATTGATTTCATTGGACTTTAAACGTTTTTCATTGGAATACTGTTTTAAGATGGCCAGACGTTACGGCCTTGACGGAGTGGAGCTGTGGGGCGGGCGACCCCATGGGTATTTTACGGATATGACTCAGGAGAGGATACAGGAGATTGGTGCCTTAAAAAAGAAATATCAACTGGAGATTCCCATGTATACGCCAAATGTACTAAACGGACCTTATAATCTCTGTTCCCTGGAAGAACATACAATCCATGAAACTCTGGAATTTTTCCAAAGGTCCATTGACATTACATATGAACTTGGGTGCCCCAGGATGCTGGTGGTGGCGGACCACCCGGGGTATGAGGCGCCAAAGGATTTGGTCTGCCGGCGTTTCATAGAACATATGCAGTTCCTCTGTGATTACGGGGCGCCTAAAGGTGTAAGCCTGGTGATAGAACCATTGACACCTATGGAAAGCCCGGTCATAACAACGGCAGATGATTGTGTGGACGCTATAAAAAGAATTGGAAGGGATAATGTGGAAGCCATGATGGATGTAGCTCCGCCAACGGTTGCCAATGAACCCTTTTCTGTTTATTTTGACAAGCTGAAGGACAGGATGAACTATATCCATATCTGCAATAACGACGGGATGACCGATGCCCATAAAAGGCTGGATGAGGGGATAATCCCAATAAAAGACATGTTTACAGTCTTTGCCAATTGGAAGTATAATGGATATGTTA
>OGSS01001870.1_pt1 | contig 11421 bp, 11 predicted proteins | sample 1553591 | NCBI WGS metagenome assembly OGSS01 (sample SAMEA2580061, study PRJEB22360) | human gut metagenome | biome: human gut; feature: human-associated habitat; material: faeces | place: Denmark | collected 2008/2010
GAGAGCGGGCAGGCAGGAGCGGAAGAAAAGGACAGGACAATATCATGACAGGGCAGGAGGAGCAGGACATGAAACACGGATGGGGAAGTGTGATTCTGTCAGGAGGACAGGGACGCCGTATGGGCGGTATGGATAAAGGAGGACTGGACTTTAAGGGGGAATCCTTTCGCGGGCATATACAGAAGCAGCTTCAGACCCTGGGGCTTCCCTGTTACCTGTCCCGGGCCTGCTATGGAGGCGGCAAGGGCAGGGAAGGCGGACTGGAAGTGATTGAGGATGCCGTAAAGGGGGCAGAGGGAGAGTGGATTGGCCCAATGGGCGGCATATGGTCCTGTTTTAAGAGCACAGGACTTGAGGGGCTGTTTTTTGTCTCCTGTGACATGCCTCTATTCAGGAAAGAGATGGCAGCCATCCTGATGGAGCGCTGGGAGCCGGGGGCGGACGCAGTGCTGTGGAGGACCAGGGACGGCCGTATCCAGCCCATGTGCGGCTTTTACGCAGCCACCTGCCTAAAGGCGCTGGAGGACACGATCCGCGGGGGGAATTACCGGCTGATGAAGTTTCTGGATGCTATCCGCTATGTTGTGGTGGACACGTCAGAGGCCCACATACCGGATATCTGGTTTGCCAATGTGAATTCGCCCTCCGCCTACAGGAGCCTGGGAGAATTGCGGACACCTGTCCTGGCCGTAAGCGGCAGAAAGGATACCGGTAAGACAGCCCTCCTGGAGATGTTTGTCAGGGAGCTGGCCCGTGTGGGAATCCGGTCCGCTGTAATCAAACACGACGGTCATGAGTTTGAGTCCGATGTGCCGGGAACCGACAGCCGGAGGTTAAAGGATGCCGGGGCATACGGCACAGTGGTGTACTCCGGCACTAAATTTTCCATGACAAAGGAACAGCCTTCCATGAAGGCAGAGGATTTCTTCGGTTTCTTCCCGGAGGCGGACATTATTTTCCTGGAAGGACAGAAAGATTCGGATTATCCAAAGCTGGAGGTGTTGAGAAAGGACGTCTCGGACGTCCCTGTGTGCAGGCCGGAAACAGTGCTGGCTTATATATGGAGCGGGGAGAACGGCTGGGGGGAGAGGGCCTGGGGCGGGGAGGCCGGCCTGGATGGGGAGGCCGGTCCGGACAAGGCGGATACCCGCACAGGGGGAGATCGCCCGTCTGGAGGATACTGCCGGAACGGGACATGTCCCGTACTCACGGCCGCCCAGAAGGATTGCATCCTGGAAATTGTGGTTGGGCATATGGACAGGTACAGCCGGGGAGACGGAGGGGATGAGCTATGACAGTAAAAGAGGCAGTGTCGGCGGCGTCCCTGTATAAAATCAATTCCCTGGGAGAGAAAAAGATTATATTTGTCTATGGGCCGGGAAATCTGCTCAATGAAGACAGCCTCCAGAGACTGACCTCTAAGGAAGCCTGACAGGGACGGAAGCCGTCAGCTTCTGAAAAATTTTTTCTTAGTACGGATCGCTTTTTTCCATTTACAACAATCGTTCGGGTAGAGCATTACATGGCGGGCAGGCGGCATAAGCAGCATGCCCGCCACATCCTTTTTTACCCCAGAATTCAAGCAGCCAAATGGAGCTTTCCGGCTGCTGTGGCCCGGCCTGTTTTTACTGAATTCTTTACATATAAAAAGAACAAATGTTCGAATAAGGTGTTGCGGTTTACGGACTAAAGCAGTATAATAAAGGGGAATAATAAAAGAACCCGGAACCCAATAATAGATAAAATAACAGATTAAGATAATAAGCAAAGAACAGGAATGGATATCTTTAGGAAGGGAGGTATAATCGTGGAGCAGCGGACCTATATTGTGATAGATCTAAAGTCCTTTTATGCCTCAGTCGAGTGCGTGGAACGGGGGCTGGACTCCATGAAAGCCAGACTGGTGGTGGCGGACCCGGAGCGGACGGAGAAAACCATCTGCCTGTCCATTTCCCCGGCCATGAAGAAGCTGGGAATCCATAACCGCTGCCGTGTATTTGAGATTCCTAAGAGTGTGGATTATATTATGGCCCCGCCCCGTATGCAGCTGTATATTGATTACGCTGCCGGGATTTACGGCATCTATCTGAAGTATATATCAAAGGAGGATATCCATGTCTATTCCATTGATGAGTGTTTCATGGATGTAACCAATTATCTGCCTCTTTACCATATGACGGCCAGGGAGCTGGGGCAGACCATTATGGCTGATATTCTGCGGGAATATGGCATCCGGGCCACCTGCGGGATAGGAACCAACCTGTACCTGTGCAAGATAGCCCTGGATATCACGGCCAAGCATTCCCCGGACTTTATCGGGGAGCTTGACGAGGAGACCTTTAGAAGGACTCTGTGGAGCCACAAGCCGCTGACTGATTTCTGGCGTATCGGGAAGGGAATCGCCGCAAAGCTGGAAACGTACGGGATTCATACGGTGGGTGACATTGCCGGAACAGATGAAGACTTTTTGTACAAACTGTTTGGCGTGGACGCTGAACTGCTAATTGACCATGCGTGGGGGCGGGAGAGCACTACCATAGCTGCCATTAAGTCTTATAAGGCCAGGACAAACTGTCTCACCAGCGGGCAGGTCCTGGGATGCGATTACAGCTTTGAGGACGCAAAGCTGATTGTGAAGGAGATGATGGATTTGCTATGTCTGGAGATGGTGGAAAAGAACCTGGTGTCTGATTCCGTGACCTTACAGGTGGGATATTCCAGACAGCTGGCAGTGGAGCCTTCCAGAGGAACAGCGTCTCTGGATGCAGAGACGAATGCGGATATTATACTGATACCTGCCGTATCCGCCCTGTTTGAGCGCATTGCGAATCCTGAGCTGGCCATACACCGGATTAATATTTCTGTGAACCATGTAATGGAGGAGGAGTACAGGCAGTACAGTCTGTTTACGGATGCACGGGAGCTGGAGCGCAGCCGTAAGCTGCAGACCGCCATGCTGGATATAAAAAAGAAGTTTGGGAAAAATGCAATCCTCAAAGGCATGAACCTGCAGGACGCCTCCACCATGCAGGAACGAAACCAGCAGATTGGCGGCCATAAAAGCGGAATTTATAAGAGCGGAGGCAACAGGGATGTCAGGTAGACCAAGGGCAAAGATGTCTGTCCAGGACAGAGCAAAGCAATTCCTTCCATTTGCAGCTCTTAAGGGGCTGCCGGAAGCCCTGGCGGAAAAAGAGCGGGTAGTGGTGCCGAAAATCATTCTGACAGAGGATATGTCTGAAGAACTGAACCGGAAGATGGGGCAGATTGAGCCGGGAATGATAATCCGCGTGGTGTATTTTCACAAAGACGAATACCTGAAGGTCACCGGGATGGTTGCCCGGTTCAATATTAGCAGCCGGGTCCTCCAGGTGGTAAATACAAAAATCAGTTTTGACGATGTGCTGGATATTGAGTTTTGCCAGTGAGATGAGCTTTCATGACTGCCGGAATATCAATTTTCTGGGGACACCTTTTTGCACAGGCTCCGCATTGAAGGCAGGCATTCGGACCATCTGTCTGCGATAATCCGGAGATCTTCCAGGTTTCCCCGCTTAAGGTCAGTTCATTGAAACCTTGAATCAACAGGGGGATATCAAGACCAGCCGGACAGACAGGGCAGCAGTAGCGGCAGGCAGAACAGGGAATACCAAAATCATCCCTGAATGCGGCCACTGCCTTTTGCAGCGCGGCGGCCTCACGGTCCGAGAGATGGTTTCCTTCCCGGAAGATGGCGGTATTCTCCAGAACCTCCCTGGGCGACGCCATTCCGCTTAGGATACAATGCACATTATCCAGCCCCATTAGATGGCGGAAAGACCAGGAGGGGACAGACTGTTCAGGGGCGGTTTCCAAAAGGATTTGTTCAGCTTTATCATTTAGAGTGACAAGGCGGCCTCCCTTTAACGGTTCCATTACCCAGACCGGAATCCTGTGTTCCGTCAGAATTTCATATTGCCTTTTCCCGTCCAATAACGTCCAGTCCAGGTAATTTAGCTGAATCAGGGCCATATCAAAATCAGGGTACCAGCTGACAAAACGTTCCAGGGCCTCCGGGGCAGCGTGGGAGGAGAATCCCAGGTAACGGATTTTCCCGGCCCTTTTTTGTCTCAGCAGATATCCCATATAATCCTTTCCAGGGTCCATATATTGGTCTATATACTGTTCCTGCATTCCATGAAGCAGATAAAAGTCGAAATAGTCCGTCTGGCAGCGTTTTAGCTGTTCTTCAAAAACAGATTCAATATCAGTGCCGGCAGCCACATAAAATTTGGTTGCAAGGTAATAACTGGCCCGGGGATAGCCGGAAAGTGCTTCTCCCAGAAAACGCTCTGAATCACCGTTGTGGTATGTAAAAGCCGTGTCAAAATAATTGATGCCGCTTAACATTGCCTGGTCAATGACTGCCTGAGCCTTTTGGCGGTCAATCCGGTTTTTGTCTCCTGGAATGACCGGCAGCCGCAAGCTGCCCAGTCCCAGACCAGAGATTTTATTTCCTTTAAAGTTCTTATAGTACATACGTTATTCTCCTGTTTATCTGAACCAAATCGTGATGAATCAAAGATACCTGGCCCGGGAATTCCCACAACAGAAACACTTGATACAGCTATTATGCAGACGTCACACAGCCATCACAGACATCACACAGGAACGTTCCACAGCCTTCCGTCTGAAAGAACCTCCACAAGGCGTTTGCAATAGGCGTCCGCCAGGGCCATTCCCTTTTCTTTGGAAGCAGCATAGCTGTCTCCCATGATGCCGTTCTCTGTGTGGCTCTCCATGTAGTGGAAGGTGGAGAGGGCGCCGCAGTCCTCATATTCACTGCATCCTGCGGGATTCCCACTGAGATTTTTGTAGCTGGGATCAACCAGGGATTCATCATAGGCCAGTATCAGGGAAGTTTCAACTTCTCCGGAATGAATCATGTATTTCTGCTTGTCCAGGAAAAGGGATTCGTCAATACCGGCTGTATAGGGAACATTGTAAACAGGAAAACCCAGCTCCTGGTTGATGTCGATTAATGCCACATCGATAGGCGCGGTATTACCCCCGTGCCCGTTTACAATGGCGATTTTCCTAAACCCCTGGGCTGCGATGGATTTGCACTGCTCCTTAAGCACCTGTATGAAGGTTCCGGGCGTAAGGCTGAGGCTTCCTGGAAAATGCATATGGTGCATGGAATTGGCGATGACAAAGGCGGGAGCAATCACAACAGGAATCCCATTGTCCCACATCTCCTTTGCCGCGCGCTCTGCAATCCACTGGGCAAGGATGGTATCGGTTGACACGGGAAGATGGGGGCCGTGCTGCTCAATGGCTCCCATTGGCATCATCACAACAGCACCATCTTCAGCAAGTTTTTTCAGTTCCGGCGCACGAAGCTGTTCCCATAAAAATTGGTTTTTCATCTGTTAGTTCTCCTTGTTTGATATATAGATTTAAAGTTGTTCATAGATTAATAGGGTTAATGGAAATATAGTGTTACAATAAGTATTGCATTTTAAAAAAAATATGTCAACGTGAACTATTTCACAAATACAAGAGAAAATAATGTACTTTTTTACATTGTTGTATCCATTTAAAAAAACTATAATAATTCTATATTTATAGATTTTTTATTACATTCGGAGGAGGGTTTTCGCATGCCAAGGGAAATTCAGCAACTTGTCAACAGCCCCATGTTATGGATGATTACACTTATGTCCATTGCGTTAGTATTAGGTATGGCTACATATTTTCTGGTTAAAAGCATCAGGGTGGCGAAAAGTATTGGGGTTACAAAAGAACAAATCAGCATTACAGTTAAGACAGCAGGCATATCCGCGGTAGCGCCATCTGTGGTCATAGCGGTGGGCATGATATCCCTGTTGGTCATGGTAGGGGCGCCCACAGCCCTGCTGCGGCTTTCAGTTGTGGGAAATGTGGGGTATGAGCTGCAGTCCGTGGGAATTGCGGCAGACGCATTTGGCACAACGGCAAGCGCCTCCACGTTGACGCCCGGGATATTTCAGACAACCGTATTTCTGATGGCATTCGGCTGTATCGGATACCTTGTTATTCCGGCCCTTCTCTGTACGAAGATGGATAAGGTGATCCAAAAAATCAGCGGCAGGGACGCTACCGTGGCAACCGTTATATCAACTGCGGCGATTCTGGGATGTTATGCGTATGTGGATGCCCCGTATATCCTGAAAATGGATGCTTCCACAGTGGCGTTGGCAGGGGGATTCGTGGTAATGCTTCTGCTGCAGGCCGTACAGAAAAGGACAAAGAAAAAATGGCTTTTGGAATGGGGACTGCTGATTGCCATGGCTGCCGGAATGTGTTTGGGATTATGCGTATAGAGCGGGGGGAGGAAGAATGGAAGACGTTTATAATAAAGAATATCTGCCTTCAATTGTAAGGGTTGGACGGTTTGTATTATTGGCAAGCACGCTGTTTTTCTTTGCCCCATTTCTATATACCTGGATTGGGTGGGGAGTCACACCTGATTGGCCGGCTATTTTAAAGGGAACCTTTGCCTGGCTGCTGATTAACCTCCCATGGTGGATATCGGAACCCGTGGCTTATTTTCCAGTACAGGGTATTACAGGTATGCTGCTCTGCTCACTGGCTGGAAATGCATCCAATATGCGTATGCCCTGCGCCATAACAGCGCAGAAGGCGGCCGGGGCGGATCCGGGAACTCAAAAAGGTTCGCTGATTTCCACCATCGCCATCTCTATAACGTGCTTTGTCAGCATTGGCATACTGGCCATCGCGGTCCTTGCGGGACAGGCCGTGTTAAGCCGGCTTCCGGCGTCAGTATCCGATGGGCTGAGCCTGCTGCTGCCTGCGCTGTTCGGATGCATCTTTGCGCAGTTTCTGGCTGGAAATGAACAGAGCGGCGCGTTTTCAATTGTTATAGCAATCGGTGTTCTTCTTCTCTATAACAAGGGATTCTTAAGCGCCATTCCGGCGGATGGCGGCAGTATCATTGTCATGCTTGTGCCGATTTTGGGAACCATGGCCTTTGCCTATGCCAGGGCAAAGAAGAAAGAAAAAAAGCAGGAGACGGTAGTAAAAACGGAATAGCGTAAAAAGAACAGGATTGCCTTTGGGCGGTCCTTTTCTGTATGCAAAAATGAAGAACCGGATATCCTGGATTCGGCTCTCCTGGATTCGGCTCAGCCAAGCTTGACATGGGATTCCTTTTTGTATAACATTACAATAAAAGAATCGTTGGGTTATGGACAGGAGAGGTGCTTATGGATATCAGAATTCTATTGGAAGTGCTGGACGGCGGCAGACATCAGTACGGGTATGCCGGCCCAAAGGAGGGACAGGTGTACGGTGTTCAGGTTCAGAATGGTTCCTACCCATATTTGGAGGGGATACTGTATGTCCAGCCATCCCTCACCCATCCCCACCCTCCTAAAAACATGTGCGTTATCGCAGGAAAACATGAGCTTTATGGGATTTTGCAGAGCATACTTCTGAATTATAACCGCAAGGAATCCCTGCTTATTCAGATGCAGGATAGGTTAAACGCATTCCGTTCGTCGGAAACAGATATGATTTCAGGGGTTATGGATAATCCGTGTATCCTGCTGCGGGAGGATTATAAGCCGCTGGTATGGAACGGATTTGGCAAGGAGGAGGAGTTTTCGTGGATTTCCAGGATTGATTTCAGGTCTGTGTCTAAAAAGGGGCAGAATCTGAATGTATGCTATCAGGAGATTTCAGATGAAATCCCCTATCCCCTGATGATTGTACAGTATACCAACCCAAGGGGCAAAAAGCGGTATTGTGTGCTGGCCGGGAGGGATACCGGGTTCGACCGGGTGACAGACCCTGTTTTTCTGAAAAAAATCTGCAATATCCTCCAGTGCTATACCTTTACCAACAACGGCATTGTTCAGCCAGTCTCACGGTTAGACGAGCTGCTGGAGAGCATGGTCCATGAGTTTCCCGTCCAGCCGGAACTGATGCTGAATGAGCTGCTAAAAGCAGGATGGGTGGAGAAAGAAAAATATTATGTGCTGCTGATTGACGTAAGCCTGGGTAAGACTAAGGTCAATGATACGGAGGAATTGGCACAGAGGTTAAATGCCAGGGTGTTCAGCCATGATAAATATTATGTATGCCTGCTGACAGGCACCTGCGCAGAAGAGTATGATTCCAGGACCCGTCTGGGAATAGAGGATTTTTTGGAGGAGCGCAATTTTTACGCGGGGCTGAGTTACGGCTTTTTCAATATCGTGAACCTCTCCATTGGGTATAAGCAGGCAGAGGAGGCAATCAAGGTATTGCTTAATTCCTTAAATGGGATACGTTATTACGCATTTGCAGACAGCATTGTGACGTATCTTGTGAAAACCAGTGTGAGCTGCGGGGAATTTACCATGGAAAGCCTGTGCCATCCCAGCGTGTATAAGATTTTTGAATATGATAAGGAGTATGGAAGCGATTACATGAATTTTCTGCGGCTCTATATTTATTCCGGCGGAAGTGTGAAGAGAACGGCAGAGGCGCTCTACATGCATAAGAATACGGTCTACCAGAAGATTGACAAGCTCAAGGAATTCTTCCATGTGGATGTTAATGATTTATATGCCTATGTCAAGTTATACGTGTCCCTGGTCATCCTTGAACAGATGCCTATATATAATTCAAATGACTTCCTAAAGTGGATGTAGGGCGGATGTAAAAAAGCCTTTTTTGGGACTGTTTTAATGTATTTTTTTCCATATATATAAAAAAATAATAATTGTAAAATATCTATAGATAAATTCGATAACACAATTTGTCTATAGATATTTTTTATTTTCCATGGAAAGGAGGTTAACTATGGGACCGTTGGGACTGCCCTGGGGGACATTTTTGATGTTTGCGTCAGCTGTGATCGGATGTCCGCTCATCACGGAATTGATTCTCCACTCCAAATGGTGGAAGAAGAAGTCGGATTACTATTGGTCATTTAACCAGACAGATGAAGATGAGGAATGACAGCAAAGGCGTGCAGGACATTGTTTTAGTGAGAGGAGGATTTCATGAAAATAGGTTGGCTTCAGATTATCATGGCCGTCATATATATGGGGATATTGATTTGTGTCGGTCTTTATATGAGCCGGAGGGTAAAATCATCAGATGATTTCTGGATTGGGGGACGGCAGGTGGGGCCTGTGGCAACCGCTCTTTCTTACGGGGCCGCCTACGTCAGCACGGTTGCAATCATCGGGGACCCGCCCATGTATTACAATTACGGCCTTGGGTATGCCGCGTTTGAGATTATGATAAGTGTTTTTTTCTGCTGCATCCTGATTTTTATTGTGTTTGCGCCGAAGATGCGGGCGCTTTCAGAACGGTTAAATGTGGTGTCCCTCTCAGGCTTCCTTGCTATCCGGTATAAATCCAATCAGTTCAGGCTGCTGTGCGGAACCCTTGTGTCGGTTATGATGGTGCCGTATGCAATCTCAGCCATGAAGGGCATTGCAGATGCCATGCATGCCATTGTGGGGATACCCTATGCCATGGGCGTGGTGGTTATTGCCGTGGTGTCATTCTGTTACCTGGTAACGGCCGGATATTGGGGTGTTTCCACCACGGATATCATCCAGGGAATCACCATTGCGGTATCCTGCCTGCTGGTGGCGGTTATTGTCATCACAAAAAGCGGCGGTGTGACCGAGGCTGTCACGTACATGGGTTCGGTTTCACCCTCACATATTCAGCCGTCTTCAGGACTTACATTCGCACAGCTGTTCAGCTGGGCAGGAGTCTGGGCCCTGATTGCGTTTGGGCAGCCACAGCTTGTGACAAAGTTTATGGGGCTAAGGGATTCCAGAACCGTGGGAACCGTGATAAGGGTTGCGGTTGTGTGGGAAATTATATTTATGATTTCCATTGCCATGATTGGCGCCGCGGCATTTAAGCTTTTTAGGGCAGTGCCCTTTGACAATGTGGACGCCATTGTTCCCACCCTGGTGGCAGAACATACCAATGCAGTTGTGTCAGGGATATTTCTCTGCGGAATACTGGCCGCCGGTCTTTCCACCACAGTGGCCCTGGTACTGACATCTTCCGGCGCAGTGACCAAGGATATTTACGAAGATTATTACTGCGCCAGGAGCAATGCAAAGCAGGATTCCGGTAAATCCGTCAGAATATCCAGGATTGCCACGGGCATCATTCTTGTGGTGGTGGTAATCGGCTCCATTTATCCGCCTGATTTTATCTGGTCACTGTCAACCATGTCTGCAGGCGTTATGGGAGCCGCCTTTACGGCTCCGCTGGTTTTGGGGCTCTACTGGAAAAGGGCAACAAGACAGGGATGCATGGCGGGTATTATCGGAGGGTCTGCTGTCTCTATTATCTGGTATTTTGCAGGACTTACCAGCGTGGTGCATTCCTTTGTCCCGGGTACGGCGGTGTCGTTCCTGCTTATGGTACTGGTCTCCCTCTGTACGCCAAGGATGGAGGAGGAACATCTGGATGTGTTCTTTGAGCCGGGGTGCAGTAAAAATAAAATTCAGGCAGCAATTGCTGCCGGCAGCAAATAATCAATGAAGCAAAGATAAGAGAGGTGCAATATTGTGAAAAAACTGGAAATTGGAAATTTTCTCGTCAGGGATATTATCTTTGGAGAAAAGACGGCTTATGAAGGCGGGATCCTCACTGTGAACAGGGAGGAGGCAACAAAGGCCATCAACCCTCTGGGGAAGCTTAAGAACATTGAACTTCACATCGTCCATCCCGGAGACAGTGTGAGAATCTGCCCTGTGAAGGGTGCGGTGGAGCCGAGATTCAGGCCGGACGGAAGGGCCCTTTTTCCCGGATATACGGGACCTGTCACAAGCTGCGGGGAGGGGACGCTTCATGCCATGAAGGGAATTGCCGTGCTGGTCTGCGGCCGTTACAGCAGCATGGGGGACGGCATACTGGACATGAGCGGTCCCGGAGCAGATTACAGCTATCATTCCACCACCACAAACCTTGTGATTTTTGCGGAAAGGACGAATGAGAAGGAACTGGATTATACGCTGAGAGAGGAGGACGAGTTCCGCATATCTGCCCATTATATGGCAGAGTATCTGGGAAAGACGCTGGCCGGCAGGGAACCGGACCGGTGGGAGTGCTATGACCTGGATGAAGGCTCACAGCAGGCGCAGGAAAAGAAGCTTCCCAGGGTGGGTTACGTGATGACGGTAATCAGCCAGCTGGCAAAGGGCATCAATGATTTGTTTCTGGGCCGGGACTGCAATAATATGATGCCGCTGCTGGTCCATCCCCAGGAGATTCTGGACGGATTCCTGCTGGGAGGCATGGGGCTGGCCGGGCAGGCCCTTACCACATATGATGCCCAGAACCATCCCATGATTAAGCGGCTCTGCCAGGAACATGGAAAGACCATTGATTTTGCGGGGGTTATCCTGTCACCTG
>OGSS01001873.1_pt1 | contig 11371 bp, 5 predicted proteins | sample 1553591 | NCBI WGS metagenome assembly OGSS01 (sample SAMEA2580061, study PRJEB22360) | human gut metagenome | biome: human gut; feature: human-associated habitat; material: faeces | place: Denmark | collected 2008/2010
AAAAAGCTGATTTAATTATACTATCTATATATCCTAGATTAGTTGTAGATTTTCTAAATAATAATAAAAACTTTTTTAAAAAAGGGACTATAATTACTGATACTACAGGAATAAAAGAAACACTTATCAATGATGTGTTGCAAATTATTCCAGATGATATAGATTTTATATTTGGACATCCAATGGCAGGTAGGGAAAAAAAGGGTATTGATTTTGCAAGTGAACAAGTTTTTAATGGTGCAAATTATATAATTACTCCAACTGGCAGAAACAACATAAAAAATTTAGAGTTAGTTGAAAATTTAATTTTAGAGATTGGATTTAAAAGAGTAAAAAAGTTAACTTCACAAAAACATGATGAGATTATAGCTTTTACTTCTCAGTTACCTCATGTTATGGCAGTTGCTCTTATAAATAGTGATGAAGAAGGTAGAGATACGGGTAAATTTATTGGAGATAGTTATAGAGATTTAACTAGAATTGCAAATATGAATGAAGACTTATGGAGTGAACTTTTTTTAGGAAATAGAGATAATTTACTAAAAGTTATAGAAAACTTTGAATCAGAAGTAAATTTAGTAAAAGAAGCTATATTTAACAATGATAAAAATAAATTAATAGAGTATTTTAAAAAATCATCAATAAGAAGAGAAGCTTTAGAAAAATAAATATTAATATTTAAGCTATATATAGATGGGTATAAATATAAGCGATAGTGTATTTAATTGTATTAATAAATATGGATTCAATATAATTAAATATGCTATTGATATATTTGTACCCTTAACTATTGTTATCTTTTAAATGATAATGATATTTATTTAAATACTCTTTATTAACAATTTATAAAACTTAATTGTAAAAAATACTTATTAATAGTAAAATAAAGTGAATCAATTATATTATAATTGCTAAAGAGAGTGAGGTGTAGCTATTTGAAAAAAAATAGATTAATAGCAAAGAATAAATCAATAGCATTTATAGTACTATTCTTTTTTAGTGTATTTACATTCTTTTATGTAGGTAATATTAATAGAGTGTTAGAATATGAAACAAATGACATAATAACAGTTACAATTGCTGGATGGATTATACTTTCATTTTTATTTTTAGGTATTATAATTTACATATTATATTCAAAAGCAAATAGTCAAAAAACTATAGAAAAAGTAGCATATACGGATTTTGTAACAGGTTATTCCAACTGGAGAAAGTTTGAATTAGATGTTACAAATTTATTAAAGAAAACATCACAAAATAATAAATATGCAATGGTCATATTCGATATTGATAAATTTAAAGCAATTAATGATATATATGGCCATAAAAAGGGAAATTTAATATTAAAAGATATTGCAGATACTTTAAATGAATTGACTAATATCAATGAAACTTTTGCTCGTGTAAGTGCTGATAATTTTAATATATTATTAACATATAACAAAAAAGAGGATATAATAAATATTATCAAAAAGATTATGGCAAATAATGAACTTGTAAACTTATCTTTTGGAATTTATGAAATCAAAGATAAGGATTTATCTGTAAGTGTATATAGTGATAGAGCTTCACTTGCAAAATCATCAATAAAAAATAATAGTGATGTAAATTTTGCATTTTTTAATGATAAATTAAGAGAGAAATTATTACTTGAAGATAAGATAGAAAAAGAAATGGAATATGCTCTTGAAAGTGGGCAATTCGTAATGTATTTACAACCAAAATACAATATTAAATTAGATAAATTTTGTGGAAGTGAAGCCCTAGTCAGATGGCAATATACAGAAAAAGAGGTCATATATCCAGGTGATTTTATTCCTATATTTGAAAAAAATGGATTTATTAGAAAGATTGATATGTACATATTAGAACAAGCTTGTAAAGAAATCCGGTCTTTATTTGATAAAGGAATTTCACCTTTACCTATATCTGTAAACTTCTCAAGAGTTGATTTTTTTAAAAAAGATTTTATTGAAAACATAGTAAATATATGTGATAGATATAAAATACCATATAGTTTAATAGAAATTGAAATTACTGAATCTAGTATGTTTGGAGATACTGATACTCTATTTAATGTTAGTAGAAATCTACAGGATATTGGCTTTATAGTTGCAATGGATGATTTTGGCTCGGGATATTCTTCTGTAAATATGCTTAAAAATATACCATTAAATGTAATAAAATTAGATAGAGGATTTTTTGTTGATGATAAAGATGTTGATAAGAGTCAAATTGTTATAAAAAGCATAGTTTCTCTCATTAAGCAATTAGGAATAAGGGTTGTTGCTGAAGGAATTGAAACAAGAAGTCAAATAGAAATGTTAAAAAAAGCAAATTGTGATATTGTTCAAGGATATTATTTTTCAAAACCATTACCAATTAAAGAATTTGAAAAATTAGTCTATAAAATATAGTCAGCGAGTCTTAAATGGGAGGTGGTGATTAAGTGATAAGAGCAAAATCGTTAAAAAATGTACTGAGTATTGTTTTAATATTTTTATTTACAATAATTTCTTTTTCTGATTTTGCATTTAAAACTAATGTCCAGGAAGAAGAAAATAGTAAAATTAATTTAAGGGAAATATCCCTACAAAGTTCCAATGCTATAAAAATAAAATTAGATAGTTCTCTATCCTTTATTAAAAGTGTGGCAAATATGGTTTCTTATTTTAATACTATAGATAACTCAAAAATAGTTCCATTATTAGCTAATATATCAAAAGAATCTGACTTTCAAAGAATCTCTATTGTATCTCCTGATGGAATAAGTCATACCAGTGATGGCAAAATTATCAATGTGTCAAAGTATCAGTATTTTAAGAAAGCTATTAAAGGAGAAAGTAATATATCTGAAGTTGTGAAATCTCCAATTGATGGAAAAGATACTTTTGTTATAGCTACTCCTGTATTTAATAAGAATAACAAAATAATTGGTGTTTTATACGGTTCTTACTACAATGATAAATTAGCTGAATTTATAGATATAACAAGTTTTAATAGTGAAGGGTATATAGATATATTTGAATCTAGTGGTCAATTTGTTTTAAAATCTTCACATACAAACAAACTGATTAAGTCAAGTAGTAACATATATGATATATTTAAAAAAGCTTCTTTTGATGATGGTTATAGCTATAAAAAAATATATGAAGATACAAAAAATAACAAGAGTGGCTTTACCTCATATGAATACAAAGGAGAAAATCGTTATGCTACTTATACACCCATTGGTGTAAATGACTGGTATGTAATTTCTGTGATACCACAATATACTGTAAGAAGAAACATTGATAAAATAAATCAATTAGCATTTTCTCTTATTTTCAAGGTATTCTTATTGTTTATTATGCTTATAATATATATTATTTATAAAAACAATAAATCTCAGAAAGATATACTAAAAGCTAACAAAGAAATCTCATCTATTACAAATAGCATTCCTGGAGGAGTACAAAAGTGTACCCTGGGTGAAACATGCAATATTAATTTTTTAAGTGATGGATTTATAGAGTTGTTTGGTTATACAAGAGAAGAAATAAAAACATTGTTTAATAATGATTTTTATAGTTTAATACATAAAGATGATGTTGAAAGAATAAAAAAAGAAATTTTTAAACAACTTTACAAAAATAAAACTATTGAATTAGAATATAGGATTATAACAAAAAATGGTAATACAGTATGGGTTTTAGATAAAGGGGAGCTTATAACAGAACCTGATGGAAAAGAATATTTTTGTTGTGTAACTGTAGATATTACTAGAACAAAACAATTAGAACAAGAGATGGAACAAAAAAATCTAGAACTTGAAATGATATCAGAAAATGTTTTAGGTGGTATAATTATAACAGAATTTAATGATGATTTTACTATAAAATACGCTAACTCTGGTTATCTTTCAATGATTGGATATACACGTGAACAATTAGAAAATGAACTTAAATACAAAGCTTGTAATCTTGTTTTTTATGAGGATAAAAAGAAGGCTCTTGAAAGTATACAACATCAATTAAACACAAAAGGAATAGCTGTATATCAACATAGAATAAGAAGAAGAAATGGTAATATTATTTGGGTTTCTATAAAAGGAAGGCTTATTGTTGATGATGATGGTATTGAAAAAGGTATTTGGATTCTAAATGATATAACAGATTTAAAAAATGCAGAACAAAAACTTAAAATAAATGAAGAAAGATTTAGAATTGCATTAAAGCAAACATCAAACACTATATTTGAGTATGATATAAAAACAAAGTCACTTTTAAATACTAGTAAAGAGCTTGATAAATATAATATTTATAAAATTACTAAAAACGTTCCATATTCTCTAGTAGAATCAGGAGTTATTCATAAAGATTTTAGTGATGATTTTATAAATATGTATGAAAATGTAATAAATGGAGCAAAAAAAGCAAGTTGTGTAGTTAAGATGAAACTTCCAGATGAAAATTATATATGGAATAAAGTTACCTTGACTACTATTTTTGATGAAGATGGTAATCCTGTAAGAGCAATTGGTATACAGGAAGATATAAGCAAACAAAAGGAAGCAGAGATAAGATACAATCAAGAAGGTAAGTATCATTCAGCTATATTGTCGGAAGCAATGATAACTTATGAAATAAATGTATCAAAGGATACTTTTATCAAAGGAAATGAAAGTTGGCAAAAACCATTTGGAATTAAGCCTGACAATAACTATTCTCAAATGGTAAAAACTATAGCAAATAGTATTGTACATAAAGACAATAAAGAAACATTTTTAAATACATTTTTATGTGAAAACTTATTGGATGCATATAAAAATAATGTGACTGAAATAAAATTAGAATATCGAAGAATGAATCAAGAAAATAAAATGATTTGGGTCATTTGTACAATGCACTTAATAAAAGATTCTATTACGAACGATATAAAAGCACTTGCTTATGTTAAAGATATTGACAAGCAAAAAAATGAAGAAATTAGATTAAAATTAAAAGCTGAAAGAGATACTCTTACAGGATTATATAATAAAGGTACTACAGAAAAATTGATTAATGATTTCTTGAACTCTGAGGAAGCAAGCTTAGGAATGCATGCATTTTTAATTGTTGATATAGATAATTTTAAATCTGTGAACGATAATTTAGGACATGTATTTGGAGATAAAGTATTATTTGAAGTTTCTAAAAACCTAAAACCTATATTTAGAAAAGATGATATAGTAGGTAGAATTGGTGGAGATGAATTTATAGTATTCTTAAAAAATATTCAGTCTTTTGAGAATATCAAAAAGAAAGCAGAAAAAATATGCGATATATTTAGAAATTCTTATACAGAAAATAAAAAGACATATAAAATATCTGGAACAGTTGGAATTTCATTTGTACCAGAACATGGAACTGTATTTGAAGAACTTTATAAAAAAGCAGACATAGCACTTTATTATGCAAAGAGCAAAGGAAAAGATAAGTATGCACTTTATAATGATTGTATCTACCAAAATGAACTTGAAAATAATATAAGTGATAATAATATAAAATTAGCAGATAAATGTGAGAAATCCAAACCAGTACTTAAAGAAATTCTTGATTCTATTGATAATTATATCTATATAGTGAATCCAAATACTTATGAACTTCTTTTTGTCAATAATAAGGTGTCTCGTTTGGATTTAGAGATAAAATTAGGAGAAACCTGTTATAAATCACTATTAAAATCTGATAGACCATGTAATAATTGCCCTCTTAACGGATTAGAAGAAAATAAGCATTCAAAATTCAAAATAGAGACAAATACATTTGGTAAAAATATCAGTATAGCAAGTTGGATTAATTGCATAGATGGAGAATACAACTGTCTTATAGAGTGTATAGATTCTTCTTTATACAAAAATAAATAAAAAAGGACTATGAAGATATGTTAAATAGTATAACTTTGATACTTGGTATAATATTTACAATTTACTATTTTTATCTCAAAATAGTTTTTGGAGGAATTTCATTTAGTGAGATTTTCTTAGTTGTAGGAATTGTACTAATTATCTATCAAATATTTAAGAAAAAAATTAAAGAAAAGAAGGTTTTTTATAGGGTGTTAAAAATAATAATCAGCATTTTTTTAATAGTATTTGTAGTTACTGAGAGTCTAATTATTTTTTATCCTAAAAATAGTTTAGAATCAAAAAGTGATTATCTCTTAATTTTAGGAGCTTCTGTAAAAAAGACTACACCAAGTACAACCCTGAAGGGTAGGTTAGACACTGCATTGAAATACCTAAAAATTAATGATAATTGTTATGTGGTAGTATCTGGTGGTAAAGGAAGTGGAGAAAAAATAACTGAGGCAAAAGCTATGAAAGATTATCTTATAAAAAATGGTATAGATAAAAATAGGATAATAGAAGAGGATAAATCCACGAATACTTATGAGAATTTTAAATATTCAAAATTGAAGATAGAAAAACATAGTCAAGGAAAACTAAGCGATTTAAAAGTAAAAATAGTAACAACGGATTTTCATGTTCTCAGAAGTAAAATATTAGCATATAGAAATGGATATAAAAATACGTCTTTTTATGCTAGTAAATCAAAACTTTCATTTGTACCAACTTACTATACAAGAGAATTTTTTGCATTATGGAAAACAATCATTTTTGATAGATAATAAATAAAAAGACTAGATATAAACTCATATCTAGTCTTTTCTATTCCCTTAATTCTAATCCATTTTCCAACTTTACTTGTTGTAGAAATTTCAACATTGGGATTTACAAGTAATTGCTTATAAGAAGTTTTATATTTTACGATTCCAAAATATAATTTTCCTTCATAATCCATTATAAATCCGAATGGTCTTACTCTTGGTTTATTATCTTCAACTGTAGCAAAATAGAATGTTGAGTTTTCTTTAAAAAAATTCATTATTTTTTCATGATTAAATCCTCTTTGTATCTTATACTAATATAATGAATATAAATAAAATATTCATAATACTAATATAAATCGATATAAAAACAATTACAATATTATATTGATTATTCAAAATTATATATAAAATTCAGAAAAAATTTTAGTTTACATAATAAAAATAAAGTCAACTAAAATTATTGATTTTAGATTAAAGTACCAGATTAAGCATTTAAGTAGATTTTAAGCTTGATTTGATTAGAAAGGTACAAACTATCACCGAAAAAAATTAAACCCATTTAAAAAGCAATATAAAAGCTTGTTATTTTTGAGAAAAATAGACCCTCTAAACTCAATTAGATTAAAAATAAAATACAGAAAATTATATCTCTAAATATCTTAAATAATTAAGTTTAAATTTTACGATATTTTGTTTGATGATTTATAATATAAAAGCATACTCTTAATCTTCAAAATTTAAAAAGAGTAAAAAATAACAAAAAAATCACTGACATTTCACTGACAAATTGCAATTTTGTTATTATAAATACATTGAAAATACTTGATTATTGAAAAATGGCATAAAATAATACATTTTATGCCATTTACTATTATTTGATAGTTTTTAACTTATGACATAAGATATTTTTTAACATATACAATAAAATATAAAAAAATTGATATTGCAAATAAAAAAAATACATATTAGATGTTATAGAAAAAAAGCGCACTTATAGGCTTAAAATGTCACATAAAAGAGTTTTAAAGAATAATATATTATGAACACAAATTTTGTAATCACAAAGGAGTGATAATATGGCAACAGTATCAGGACAAATAGTTTTTGATAGAAATAGAAGTGCTACCATTGATTCTGGAGACTCAGGAATAGCCAATATACCAGTTGTATTACAAGATATAGCAACTGGAGTTAGACTTGTGGTTCTCACAGATGCATCAGGAAATTATGTTTTTACTAATGTTCCAAATGGTAACTATAGAATTGTAGAAGCTTTTGGAACTACAGGAGGAGTACCAACACCAGGAAATTTTGCAACAGCGATAGTAGGTCCAGTTCCAATTGCAGAAATGCCACCTATTAGTTCTGTGACAAATCCTCCTATTGGTTCAACAAACTTAGATGGTACAACACCTAACACACTATTAATAACAGTAGCAGGTTCAGATATAACAAATCAAAATATATTAAATGGGCCTGTGATTTATACACCTATAGAGAATATATTGGATTCTTGCGTATCTGTATCTAATATAAACCTTATTACAGATGCAGATAACGGAACATTCGGTTTTTTTCCACCAGGTACACCAAGTAATACAGGACCTGAAATAGAACCTTACCCAAATGTGACGCCAGATTTTACGTATGTTGTACCAGACCCAACTAAGTTTACACCTTTAGATGGAGAATATACAGTACAAAATATTATGACAAATGCAATGAGTAATGTTATAGGAGCTTGGTGGCGTATTGCTGACCATACTACAGGAAATGAAACAGGAAGAATGATGGTGGTAAATGGTTTTAATCCTGGAGCTGTATTTTTTAAATCAACAGTACAAGTTACACCTAACACTAATTATTTATTTAGCACTTGGATTTTAAACCTTTTTAAGGTAACAGGATATCCACCACCACAGCTAGGTGTAAGAATATTTGACCAAAATAATAATATACTATATCAAGCAACATTAGGAGCTCAAATTCCAGTTAATACAAACGCACCAGAATGGAAAGAAGTAGGTACTGTGATTAATTCTCAAAATAATAATCAACTTACAGTAGAATTTTTTAGTGAAGGAGAAAGCGCCATTGGAAATGACTATGCTATAGATGATGTTTCTTTAAGAGAAATAGCTGTTCCAACTTTTACTCCAATAAAAACAAGTAACACAGAAACTGCTAATGTAGGTGATATAATCACATATACAGTTACATTAGATAATACTTGTGATAGCCCTTTAACTAATGTATTTTTTAGGGATTTAATTCCAAATGGTTTAGAGTTTATACCTGGAACTGTAACGGTTGATGGAGTATCTGTACCAGGAGTAGACCCTAATACAGGTTTCCCACTTCCAGATATTGGAGGAGGAACAGGGGTTGAAGTAACTTTTGATGTTGTGGTTGAAAGTATTCCTAACCCAAATCCTACTAATAATATAGCTAATATAGATTACTCTTATACACCTGTAGAAGGCGGTATACCAAATGATTTTTCAGTAGATTCTAATCCAGTTCCTGTTGAAGTAATCTCAGCAGATATTGAAGTTACAAAATTATCTGAACCTACTATAGTGAATCCAGGAGAGGAATTAATATACACTATAAAAGTAGTAAATAATGGACCATTCCCATCTGAAAATGTGGTTTTAACAGATGATGTACCAGCTTCTATTATAAATCCAGAGTATTCATTAGATGGAGGAGTAACTTTTCAACCATGGACTGGAAGTTTAAATATAGGGACATTAGAAGTAGGAGAGACAAGAGTTATTATAATTAGGGGTATTGTAAATCCATCAACAGTAGGAATTATAACAAATACAGCTGTAGTATCTTCAACTACAGCAGACCCAAACCTTAATAATAATACATCTACAATAGAGACAGAAGTGAATTTATTAGCAGATATTTTAGTAATGAAAACAGCAGAACCTAATTCAGCTGTTCCAGGTACTTTATTGAGATATACTATTCAAGTAGAAAACTTAGGACCAGCAAATGCTGAAAATGTAATATTAAATGATGATATTCCAGCTTCTATTATAAATCCAGAATATTCATTGGATGGAGGAGCAAGTTTTCAACCATGGAATGGAAGTCTTAATATAGGAACTTTAAACTCTGGAATTTCATTAACAGTTTTAATTCAAGGAACAGTTAGTTTAAATTCTTCAGAATATATAGTAAATACAGCAACAGTTTCTTCAACTACACCTGACCCAGATTTAAGCAACAATATATCTACCATTATTACACCAGTTAACCCACAAGCAGGTATTTCTATTATAAAAGTAGCTGACGAGGATGTAGCTGTTCCAGGAGAAGAATTTGTATATACAATTGAAATTTTTAATGAAGGACCATCTAATGCTACGAATGTAGTTTTAACAGATGATATACCAGATGTTATTTTAAATCCAGAATATTCATTGGATGGAGGAGCAACTTTCCAACCATGGACTGGAAGTCTTAATATAGGTACAGTTGCACCAGGGCAATTAATAAGAATTATCATAAAGGGATTAGTAAGTTCAACTGCTACAGGAGATATTACTAATACAGCAGAAGTAAGTGCAGATGTACCAGAACCAGTTACGGATTCATCAACAGTGACAACTCCTATAGTTCCATCAGCAGATATAGAAGTAATAAAAACTAGCAATATGGATACAGCAGTTCCAGGAGAAACTTTTAGTTATACTATAACAGTTACAAATTTAGGACCATCTGCTGCACAAAGTATCGTTTTGACAGATGATATACCAGATGTTATTTTAAATCCAGAGTATTCATTGGATGGAGGAGTAACTTTCCAACCATGGAATGGAAATCTTAGTATAGGCACTTTGGATGCTGGAGAAATAAGAAGTATTATAATAAGAGGAACAGTGAGCCAGACAGCAGTAGGTACAATTATAAATACAGCAACAGTAAGTTCACCTACACCTGACCCAAATCCAGATAATAATACTTCAACAGATGAAACAGATATAAGTCCATTAGCAGATATTTCTGTGATAAAAGGCAACGAACCAGTTGCTATACCAGGGGGAAGATTTATTTATGGAATTGAAATTGCAAATGCAGGACCATCTTTTGCAGAGAACGTAACTTTAACAGATAATATACCAGCTTCTATTTTAAATCCAGAGTACTCAATAGATAATGGAGTGACTTTCCAACCATGGAATGGAAGCCTTAATATAGGTACTTTAGATGCTGGAGAGATAAGAAATATCATAATAAGGGGAACAGTAAGTCAAACAGCAATAGGCACAATTGTAAATACAGCAACAGTAAGTTCAACTACACCTGACCCAAATCTAAATAACAATACTTCAACATCAGAAGCAGAGGTAAGTTCATCAGCAGATATTTCTGTAGTAAAACGAAGCAATCAGACTGTTGTTGTACCAGGAGATGTACTAGACTATACAATTGAGGTGAGAAATGCAGGACCTTCTACTGCTCAGAACGTAACTTTAACAGATAATATACCAGCTTCTATTTTAAGTCCAGAATATTCAATAGATAATGGAGTGACTTTTCAACCATGGAATGGAAGTCTTAGTATAGGCACTTTAGATGCTGGAGAGATAAGAAATATTATAATAAGGGGAATAGTAAGTCAAACAGCAATAGGTACAATTATAAATACAGCAACAGTAAGTTCAACTACACCTGACCCAAATCCAGATAATAATACTTCAACAGATGAAACAGATATAAG
>OGSS01001877.1_pt1 | contig 11350 bp, 9 predicted proteins | sample 1553591 | NCBI WGS metagenome assembly OGSS01 (sample SAMEA2580061, study PRJEB22360) | human gut metagenome | biome: human gut; feature: human-associated habitat; material: faeces | place: Denmark | collected 2008/2010
CACTAACCACGACAAAATCATGATTAAGAAGTCACTTAGAGCATATATCACCTGCAGCCAGTTTGTATTTTTTATACTGCCTTACTGCAAAGTGGTTCGGCTCGTCCCTTTCCAACTCCTCAAATAACAGATCCACAGCATTTTTAAACTCTTCATCTTCTTCCCTGGTTTCACTGGCATTGATAAATTCCAGCAGGGTTGAGAAATTCTGTTCTTCTTCTGGTGCTTCATAATAGATATAACCAATCAAAGCACAATACAGCAGACGTTCCGCTTTCGTCCAGAAATCCTCGGAAGATTTTTCTCCCTCGCCCTTGGTATTTACCATGATTGTATTTACCAGTTTCAGAATATCTTTTTCAGAACGAATGTAATGAAATGGATTATAATGCATACTCTTGGAAAAATTGATGGTATTCAGCACCTTGATTTTGTAAGGAGCCATTACCACCCTGCCATTTTTATCACGCAAAATTTTTCCGTTTTTATCTTTCTTCGGTGTCCCTCTTGCTAACATTTTACCACATTCCACGATAATCGTTCCCTTTGGATCGGTGACCACAAAACTTACATTGTCCGGCATCTGCATAAGCTGCGGTTTTACATAAAATCGAGTCTTACCGCTTCCAGATCCACCTATCACTATAATATTCTTGTTTCTGGCGTACTTCGGTTTCTTTGGTCTACTGTTCATGGTCAGACGTTCCGTTTGTGTCAGCAGAATATTATTCTCAAAAACCGGATCAATAAAAGGTGCTATATCCTTTTCATTTCCCCACCTGGCAGAACCATATTCCTCCCCCTGGCGAAACTTCTTTCCATTCTTTCCCTTGAAATATACCACTGCCCATATGCCAACTGCTGCGATTGTTCCCGCAACCAGACTTTTCAGCTTCATGCTTGGCAACAGCTTCTTAAAAGCTAATGGATAATTCATAAGAAGAATCATCAGCCTGTCTACTACTGTACTGCCCCTGCAATACTGATAAAGCCAGGTACATTTATTTACCACATAAAACACAACCACATACGGTATATGTAGCAGAACCTTTTTTATTACTTCCACATTCGGGGGACGCACCTGAAAACCTTTCAGTTTTTTCTTTATATTTTTTATCCCACTCATAATGTTGGCTCCTTCTGCTTCTCTTTTGATTTCTCCCGTTCTCTCTGTTTGTCCTGGTTACGGGCTGTGATTGCCTGCTGTAATTTCTTACGGACAGATGGTTTCTTGGTTTTATTCAGTGTCTTTCCGGTAAACTCCCGAAATGCTGCTGTCATCACCTCCACATCTCTCGCCTTAAAGAAAACAAAATATCTTGGTGGATCTACAGACTTATCACGTTTTAGGCTGAAATCAATACCATATTTTTTTGCAACCTTTTCAAAAGCCTTAATGTTATTATCTGTAATCTCAATGTTGGAAAGTTGAATATTCTGCTGTGTCAGCTTCTTTAAACTCTGCTTTCCATGATATTCTTTATCCGGAGGTGCCTTTGTCTGCTGTTTTCTTGCTTTCTCTGCTTTTTCTTTCTCCACTGCCGCCAGAAAACGCATCATTGCCTGTTTCAATAAACGGACTGTCACTTTTCCACCAGTGATACATAACGATACGGTTTTCTCATTTACTTCTTCCTGCAATAGAATCACTCCCTTCCTGAAAATCTAAAATTCATATATTCCCTTCGTACATATCATGCTGCACCAAAGATGAGTAATAATTGCTGATGGTCAGCGGTGCATTATATAATACTGCCAACAAATACTGACGCATATTTACTACTTTACTGGTATTTTCTTTCATGCAATGCAATACGAACCGAATATGCTCTGCATCCAGTTTTAAAAACTGGCTTTTTACTACGGATAAAGGTTTTCTGTCCCCTCCAATCCGTATAAACTCCTGTTCCGAACACACCACATCTACCATTAACCCCACAATCTCATCCAACATATGCCGGTTGAAATCATCTACGATATAGTCATATCCAATGTGTTCAAGGATAATCTGCTGATAAGCATTCCTTTCAGCTTCTTTCCTTTTCACTTCACTGGCATCTGAATAGAAAGAAAGATACTCTGTATCGTTATTCTCAGTATTACTATCCTCTATATCATTACCTGGCAGTTTACACCTGTCTGCATCGGTCATTTGTACCTTTCCTGAGAAGTCATTTTGACCTGTCTGGAAGTTCTCTTTGAACCGTTCTGGTGATACGCATTTTTTTACATAGATTCTATCGGGATTTCCCAATCCCTGTCTGACTCTCGTAATCAATCCGATTCCTTTCCGGTCATCCAGTTCCTTTAACAAGCACCGGACTTTTTTTACTCCACATCCCATAAGCCCTGCTATCTGCTCCTGCGAAAAATATATATACACTTTTCCCTCCGAATCCATCCACTGATTCTTCACAGATAACTGCATCCGGTCTAGCAATAGACCATACAACAACTTAGCTTCACAGGTCAGTTTTCCAAATACCGGACTGTTAAAGAGAATCTTGGGAATCCGATAGAACGTATACTGTTCTGCTTCCTCCCCGTAGTGATACGGGAATATGTATGTATCCTTATCCAGATTGTTTTTTCCTCTGCTCTTTTAGAATTTTAGCCATGCAATAGCCAATACAGGGATTTCTTCCATACGGACAGCCTTTGCATGGAACCCAAAACCTGTGTGCCGGATCTGGATCAGGTGGCTTTTCAGGGAGCTGATAAAAGCATCTCATCTGCCTGCATTCCTTTTTCTTTTCATTCCAGAAATAACAATATTCACAGGATTTCGGCTTGTCCTCTGCATATCTAATCGCCATCGCTTTCTGACTCCTTTCTCCTGCTCAGTTTTTCCAACATCTGATCTTCCTGTGATGCTACTCTCAGACAGCAATACATCACAAAATTAACTGCTGCAATAATTGCTACAACCGCTATAATTAATACCTGTTTCATAATACATTCTCCCTTCATTTTTCCTAGTATTAACCAGAAAGAGAGCATTTATGAATCTTTTTCGTCCATAAATGCCCTCTTAACTAACTGATTTTTATTTCTTCTTTCTTGCCACCCATACCGCTGACACTACACCTGCCATACCTGCTACTGCAAGCAGAATCCAAAGCAGCATATGTGTATCATCTCCGGTTTTCGGTGTATCTGTTACCTGTGTAGATGGTGTTTCCGGTGTTGATGTTTCTTCCGGTTTTACCTCATCTTTCATCACAACTTTCTGAATCTCCCCGGTATCTTCCACTGTGAACTTCACGTCCTCAGCTATCAGATAACCATTAGGGGCAGATTCTTCCCGAAGTGTATACTCCCCAATCGGAAGCATTTCAATGTAATGCGGTTTCTCCTCAGAAGTCCAACTCTCTACCGTTTTACCGTCTTTGTCGAGAATTGTCAGTTTTGCGCCCGGCAGTTCCTTACCGGAAATATCCGTCTTGGAGATCTCTACCTTGGTAACATCGTCTTTCATCTCGATTTTCTGTGCTTCTACGGTATCTTCAACGGTAAATGTAATGCTTTCCGCTGTCACAAAACCATCTGCTGGTTTTGTTTCTGTCAGGGTATACTTCTGTCCGACTACCAGTTCTTTGATGATATGAGCTTCTTTACCGGAAATCCAGGAATCTACAACCTTACCACTTTCATCAGTTACCTGTAACTTGGCACCTTCCAGCTCTTTTCCATCTGTCAGGGAAGTCTTGGTAATCTCAATTACTGTCGGTTCATCCTCAAAAGTAAATGAATAAAATACTTTTTCCTTTTCCGCACCTTCGTACTCAAATGTAAACTCCTGTGTTTCATCTGTCGTTGCAAATCCAGGTGCCGGGGAAGTTTCCTTGATATAATACTCAAAACCAATCGGTAAATCTGCTGTAAAAGTCAGTTTTCCTTCTTTATCCGTTGCCAGTTCTTCAATCACAGTATCCGCTTCCAGAATAACTTTTCCGTCTGCTCCTGTAATATCATTCTTGGCACAAAGGGCAAATACTGCACCTTCCAGTACACGATCCGAATCTTTCTCTTTTTTCACAACTTCCACTTCCGCTTTCTGGCGATTGTTCTGCCAGTCAGCAGAGTAAGTGACTTCTGCAGTATCCTGATCACGATATGTCAGGTCAATCTCTCTTGCCTCATTATCCAGTACAAAACCATCCACTGTAGCTTTTTCTTTGACATAATATTTGCCAAGAGGAAGTCCGGATAACTTTGCAATGCCGGTATCATCCGTTGTAATGGTTGCTACCAGTTCATCTTTTTTATAATAATCTTCACTTTCCCCGTCAGCAGATTTCACGTCCTCTAAAGCAAATACTTCAAAGGTAACATCTTTCAGACTGCCTGTTACATACTGGAATAAATGGCTGATCCATCCTCCAACAGAATCCAATGCCGTTACTTTATCCAGAAACTCTCCATTTTTATTGATGATGATCGTTCCTGTCGGCACATCATCTTTCATTTCCACTTTCTGGATTTCCCCAGTATCCTCAATCGTAAAAGTGACCTCTTCTGCCTTGAGGTATCCATAAGGAGCTATTTCTTCCCTGAGAGTATAGGTTTCCCCTACAGTAAGCCGTTCAATCATATGCTGCTCACCTTTTACAGACTTCCATGTATCAACTACATTTCCATCTTTGTCCAGTACCGTAAGAGTCGCACCAGATAATTCCACGCCAGTAGTCAGGTCAGACTTGGAAACCACAACTTTTGTAGGCTGATTTTTAAGTACAGAAGATAACTGCACGACCTTAACCTCCTGTCCCTGGTACTCTGCCTTTACTTCCAGAACTTCATCTGAAAATACATAGCCATTCGGTGCTGCCAGTTCTTTGATATAATACTCTCCAAATGGCAGATCCTGTGTAAATACAGCCTTTCCATCTTCTCCGGAAACAGCTTTTCCAAGAAGTGAGCCTGCTTTCACAATCACAGTTCCATGAGCTTCTATGTCATTCTTCGCATAAAGTCCAAATTCTGCCCCTGCAACTGCTTTTTCTGTATCAGCATCCTGTTTTTCCACCGAAATTTCTACCTTCTGGCGTTCATTCTCAAAAGTAGCTGTCTGCTCAATGACAGGTGTTTCCTGATCTTTGTAAGTAAAAGTGACTGTCTGTGCTTCGCTGTTTAAAACAAATCCTGTTGGCGCAGACGTTTCCACAATCTTATAACTTCCAAGTGGAAGATTCTTCAGGACCGCTTTTCCCTCTTTATCGGTTGTAACAGTTTTTACAAGTGTTCCGGCTGCATATTCCAGAATACGGTTTCCATTGTCATCTTTCTGGAAATCAGCGGTATAAATATCCTCCGCAGCATAAATGGCAAACTCTGCTCCTTCCAGATTTTCTGTCTGATATGTAAAATCATCCTTGAATCCGTCCAGAACTTCGCCCTTTTTCACGATAGTCAGTTCTCCCTTAACTGGATGGTTCTCATAAATTGCTTCAATGATCACATCCCCGGAAGTTCCATCCATCTGATATGCAGTATTAGAATCAACTGTTACCTCATAATAATTTTTATTCAATGTGTAACCGAACGGGGCATTCACTTCCTCAATACGGTAATTTCCGATTTTCAGATTCTGCGGAAGAATCAAATATCCCTGCTCATCTGTAAAATAAGATTTGTGCTTAACCGTTGTCGGATAGGTTGTAACCTGCTCCACATACTTCTTATGATCCAGGTCATAAATCTTAAACTCTGTATTTTTCTGTAATACTGGTTTCTTAGTTTCATCATCCTGTTTGATGATTTTCAGCTTTGCTTCAAACTCATCATCCAGAAGTACTCTCCACGTCTGTGGCTGGTTCGGATTATTCTCTGTGATACGCACTGTAAAATCATCTACCGGAGTATAATTGTGAGGAGTTGTAGTTTCACGCACAATATAAGTTCCATATGGAAGTGCGATACTGCAAGCATAACCCTTTTCGTCTGTGAACATTTCTGTTGCACCATTTTCCCCGATCACAACTGGTGTTGCAGAAGCAAACTCATAGTTTCCGTCTGCTTTCTTTGTCAGGGAAGATTCCAGATATGCCGTAAATCCGGCACCTTTCAGCAGATCAGCGTCTGTTTTTCCATTATTGGCTGCTTTGATGATCTGGAACGGCTGTTTCATTACCTGCTCCAGTGAAGTGCAGTCACGTTTAACCTCTGCTACCAGATCGCCTTCATAATTGCAGACCAGATCATGTTCTGTTTCGTCTGCCAGATAACCCACTGACGGACTAATCTCTTTCACATAGTAATCTCCAAGATACAAGCCATCTACAGAAGCCTGTCCATTCTTATCTGTTGTAAGAGTAGCAACCTGCTCCCCGGCTTTATAGATCACACCGGTAATACCGTCCGGATGAACAATATCATTACGAGCGTACAGTCCATAAACTGCTTTTTCCAGTGTCGCATCTCCCTGTGCAACCGCCTGTTTTGTTTCCGCATCTCTCTTTTCCAGAGAAATCTTTGCTTTGACTCTCTCATTTACAAATGTATGAGTGAATGAAACTTTCGGCTCACTGTCACTGGTATATGAGAACTTAAATGTATAAACATCTTTAGAATTTCTCAAATATCCCTGTGGTGCCTGTTCCTCTTTGACTACATAAGAAAATCCAATCGGAAGATCTGCGTTAAATGCCGCTTTTCCATCTGCTCCTGTCGTTAATTTTTCAATCAATGTGCCTTTCTTCACTACTACATTTCCGTCTGCGTTGGCAATATCACTGCCAGCATACAGGGCAAACACACCTCCAGATAACGGATTTTCGGTATCCTTGTCTTTCTTTACAACACTCACATCTGCCTTCTGTCTGTCATTTGTGAATATCACATCAGAAAAGACTACTTCCACATTCTGTCCAGCATAGGAAAGTGTAACTGTCTTTTCCTCTCCAGCATTATAAAAGTTCTCCGGTGCCTGCATTTCTTTGACAACATAAGTTCCAAGATGCAGATTTTTCAGGATACAAGCACCGTTTTCGTCTGTCGAAAGGTTTTCTTTCACAAGATCGCCTTTGCTGTAAATCTTCGCACCATAGGCAGAGATAATATCTTCTCCTGCATATACATTATAAACAGCACCTTTCTGACGTCTGTTTTCATACTGGAATACTGTACCATTCTCGCTGACATCTGCCCCTGCAAGAACCTGTCCTTCTTTATATACAGTCAGTTCGCCAAGCTGCTCTTTATCCGGTACCGTTGTTGTCGTGGTCTTACTTGCTACCAGCTTCACATTGTAAGCGGTTGTATTTACCACATAACCTTTCGGTGCTGTGATTTCTTTCAGATATACCGTATCCTGTGTTTTTACAATCGTTGCAGAAGATTTGCCATTGCTGTCTGTTTCCGGCATTGTAGTAATCAGATTTTTGCAATCTGCATCACTGTAAATACCAAATACGGCTCCTGCAAGGTTTACATCTGCTGCTGAATCTTTCTTCATAACTTCTACAGTTGCAAGTTCAATCCAGGATACTTTAAAATCCACGTATTTTTCATCATCCACGCCTTCACCAAACACCAATGCCAGATCCTGATTTCCAGATCCTGTAGAAATCTTATAAGCTGAATAATCTTTAGTAATGCTTCCTTTCATTGTTGTAGACCAACTCTCTGCCACATCACTTACCTGTGTCAGTGGTGCTGATAGATAAAACTTCGTACCACCGCAGATTTCAACATTTGCTCCAGCTTTGCTTGTTTTTCCTGTTGACAGGTTATGAAGTTTTACACCTGCAGGGAGTTTCATAGTAATTGTCTGTAATGCATCTGCCTTAAATGTTATATCCTTTGTTCTCTGACTGTTACCCTCTACATAGGCTTTTACGTTTGCATCTGAAAAAGACATTGCCACTGATGGAATATCCGGTTGAGAAACGCAATAATTATAAAGTTTCTTTGCAAGATTCTGTGCAGTGCTGTTTGCACCTGAAAAAGCGTCCCCACTACCATTTGCATAAGATGCTGCAAGGTGTACCAGAATAAATCTGGCTCCAGCACTTAAATTGCCGTATCCATTCTCTTCTGTGAAAAATCCATCATCTCCAGAAGCTTTTGTGCCATAATAACATACCTTAGCAAGTGCTTTTCCATCTCCCACCTTATTGATTGTATAAGTTCCACTTCCTGGTCCCGGCTTAGATGGCTGTACACAGTATGCTGTGGCAGATACATTACCAAATTTCACAGTATACTGATAAGTAAGGTAACTACCATATCCATAATCTGCGTAACGATACATGGTTCCCCTTGTAACAGAAACCTGCTGTGAACTTCTTACATTTCCTGCAGAAGCCATAAAGGTTACGGTTTCTCCTGCATCCATTGCATACAGATCAATTCCATTTGTTTCTGCCTGTTCCAGCACTTCAGGCACCGTAAGTTCAGTTTCCGTATCAACTGTGTTTTCCTGGTGCGACTCTGAATCGTCATCACTCTGCTCTGTATCTCCAGTGCCACTATCATCGTCCACTGTAATTTCAGAAGAACTCTCTGACTGCATTTCTGTTTCAGGTTCTTTTACAGTGATATTTCTGCTGATTCTGTAAGATGGATGACCACTTACCGGCTCTACCGCATATACTGCCTTGTAGGTGTCCGGTGTATGTGTATCGAAATCAGCTCCGGATTCATTTTTTGCTTCATGGAACATGATTTTTATTTTACTCTCATCCACTCCGTCAATACCGGACAGATCTACTTCCACTTCAAATTCCTGTCCATAGACAAGTTCAATGTCATTTGCTGTTACAATTTCATCTGGATCAAGCGAATCCTGTACCTCTTTTAATTCCGGATACTGCTGCTCAAACGGTATTTCTTCCGGTTCTAATTCCGATGCAGAAACAGCTACTGGCTGAACGATTACAGACGCTAATGTGGCAACTGCCATGACTCCTGATAAGAATCTTTTGAACTTCATTTTCATTTTGACTTAATCCTCTCTTTCTTCACTTATCATCGTTTTTCTTTTCAGCAGGTCTATACCTGCACTATTCAATCATTGGAACCACCTCCCGATGTTTTTGTTACTGATACCTGTACATTTCTGAAAAGATAACAGCACATGCATATAGCGGCACCTGCACGAAGCGAAGCACCGCCACATGGTATCTGCTGTCATCTCCATCAAATGGAAATAACAGTTTTAATAAGGATCAAGCATTTAAGCCGCAAGAGGCCGTTCCTTGTAAAAGTGCCTTTCATCCGTTTCCCTTTCACGTTCTCTCCGAATCCTGGCCGCTGGTTATTATGCGTAGCTGAGTTTTCGGGTATCCCCTCTTGCTATCTATATGAAATTGTCAAGGTACAAGTCCGGGCTTTTTCTTTTTGAAGAATTAACCCTTCACCTATAAAGCTCGGCAGAGGGTGTTTACCAACCCCTTTTGCAAACTTTTTTATTTTTTTCTCAGTTTCTTTTTCTCATTACTCTCTGCGAGTTCTTCTAAACTGGCTCTCAGCTTGGCAACTGCCTTATTTCTCATGTTGTTGACTGCTGCTGAACTGATTCCATGAATATCGGCATATTCCTGATAAGTCTGTTTCTCAAAATAAAGAGCATAAATAAGTTCTTTCTGCTTATCCGTCAGCATATCCATCATGTTTTCTGTCACCATCTGCTGAACAATCATTTCCTCCATGTCCGGTGCCACACTCTCTCCAAGCTGCATTTCTTCCATAGCAGAAGATAAGGAAATACAGCGTTTCTGATTGCAGCTATCCAGATTGATGCTCAGGCGATCTTCTCCTCGAAGAACAAAACGCAGATACCACTCAGCCTCTTCAAAGTAAGATTCCGTCAGATTACATCCATATCCATTTCCAGCCACAGAAGAGTAGCGATAACCGGAAATATCTTCGATAGGAAATACTGTTACTCGATTCTGTGCCTGATAGACCACATATCCGTTCTTATAAACAGTGATCGTGACTACGCCTACCTCGTTCTTAATAATCTTCTGAGCAACAACCGGGTATTTCCCCTCCCGTAAACTTTTACAGCTCGGTTTCTTTTCGCCTTTCTTTGGAGATTCCACCATTTCTTTCAGTTTTCTAAGTGTCAGCATGACAACCACCTTTCTGCCTTTCGGCTCCGGGCTGTCAGCAGACAAAAAAAGCAGCAAAAAAAGACTCCGATCTGCCCGGTTTTTTTTATACCGAGCGACTTGCGAAGCCTCTCCTTGCTGCTTTATGTATCAATCAGCTATACAGGGCACTCCCTGCACGCAGATTAATCAGTGTTCATATTGTCATTTTCTATTGTAGTGTTTTCAGCCTTATCAGACTTTTCATCTAAAAGGAAACTAAAATCTCCCATTGCGTCATAGGGCTGATGTGTGATAAATTCTAAATATTCATCCTTACTCATTTCTGTTTGCCTCCTCTCTGTTCGATGTATTAATGGTATCAATTCTCCCCTCAAACAACCAGCCCAGTACTGTCCGAATTTTGAGCGTAAAAAAACGACCATCCAGATTATCCTGTAATGATCGTCACCAACTTACTTTTCCATTCATCAATTCTATTAATTCCATACTACCCTCAAAATTCTTTTCAGCATTTTCCATCAGTTTATTTCTAAGATTCTTGTCCGGAATATTATAAAGTCTTTCAAAAAATGCCAACGCTTTTTCCACAAATTCCTTATCTTCTTCTGTCACATTTTTAGCTTCAAAATGAACAGACGTAACCTCTTCTTTTCCGCACTCTTCCCATGTAATATTTTCCTTAAACCATGACTCTGGCTTACCTGTAATTTTAGCTAAATCAGAAGCATATTTAGTAATAGGCCCCTTTCCAGCAACCATTCTGTCAACTGTTTTTTCAGAAAGGTTGAGTAGCTCTGCAAGTTTGGCATGTGTCATATTATTCAAATCATCCAAACAGTTTTGTATATCTTTTCCAATATCCATACGTGTTCTTAGTTTTTTCCCTGCCGACCCCAAGACGAGCTACCTCCTTTCTGAACCGTTTTTTGTATTACCGCCATATAAATGAAGACAATTATAGCCGGACGAAATGATTGACATTTCTATTCCGGCTATCTCATACATAAAATCCGTTCCAGAAAAAAGTAGTGCTTACGTTTTCAGACTTTTATCCTGTAATACCTTCGCAAAATAATTTTCCTGCGTTTATCGTCAACACGTAACAGCCTCCTGCCAAGTACTCTATCAGCAGAGACTTTTCCCCCAACTACCGTTATCATTTCGTTGTTTACCGCTATATAATTTTCAAGTGTATCTTTTCTTGAAACAGTTACTCCTACAACGCTGATAACACTCTGGTCACTTGCTATCATACGCACCGTTTCTCTTATCGTATTTTTATCCATAGT
>OGSS01001878.1_pt1 | contig 11333 bp, 9 predicted proteins | sample 1553591 | NCBI WGS metagenome assembly OGSS01 (sample SAMEA2580061, study PRJEB22360) | human gut metagenome | biome: human gut; feature: human-associated habitat; material: faeces | place: Denmark | collected 2008/2010
TTGTTTGATGGATTTAATTGTGATCAGGACATTGTTTCCGTCTTTGCCGAAAGAGGTTACTTTTTGTATCGATGAAGTGGCCGGATTTACCCAGATACCGATTTTTGTAAAGTTACGGCTTTTATCTGTAGGAAAAAGTTCGATGTAGGTTATGTCGTTGCCCGTGCTGACCAGTTTTTGGTCGAATCCTTGGTTGTGGATATCGAAAAGTGTCGTCGGATTCAACATCTCTTCTTCTTCTTCATTGGGATTTTTGATGTTGACTTCCTGTACTTCCGGCATATAGGTATAGATATTTTTCCCGTCGTAATAGTTTTCAACGTCCATCACGTTGAGTTTATAAAGATTTCCCTTCATCCAGGCTTTTCCTTCGTGCATTTCATGGATATTTTCGCTGGGGTTTTCCATCGTTAGGGTAAAGTCGATTTCTGCTGCCGGGTAAGCTTTGAATTTTGCAGCTGCTTTATCCAATATTTCTTTTGCTTTCGGGTCGTTTTGTGCAAATACTGCATAAGCGAGGAGCACAAATAGAAGAGTCATAAAATATCGCATAATAAAAAGTTTTAATGTGTTCTGATCCTATTTTGTAATTTCATTACGGCAAAGATACAGAATGTACCGTATATTCTGAAATTTTATTTAGATTTGTATGGTGAAATAAGTTTAAGGACCTATGTTGTTATTTATCAAGCTCGGCTTTTTCGATATACTGGATATTCTGATCGTTGCTTTTATTTTTTATCAGATTTATCGTTTGGTGAAGGGGACGGTAGCGATTAATATCTTTGCCGGAATTTTTACGTTTTATGTGGCCTGGTTGTTGGTGAGGGCGTTGAATATGGAGCTGATCACCTCCATTATGGGGCAGTTTTTCGGTATGGGAATGATCGCCCTGCTGATCGTTTTTCAACAGGAAGTCCGCCGGTTTTTATTGCTGGTGGGTAGTAAATATAATTTGCAGAATATTTTCAATCTGGAGAAATTGTTTGCCAAGCCTGTGATCAAGGAAGATGTATCGGATGCTATCGTCGAGGCCTGTGTGAATTTTTCGGCTTCGAAGACGGGGGCTTTGATTGTTTTTCAGCAAAATACCGAATTGTACAATTATGCCCAGACAGGGGTCATGATGAAAGCGAAGGTGACCGATGAATTGATTGAAAATATTTTTTTCAAGAATACGCCTTTACACGATGGAGCCGTTATCATCAATGAAAATAAGATTTTAGCCGCCCGTTGTATTCTTCCGGTCTCCGATCGCCGGGATATTCCCGGAAGTATGGGATTGCGGCATCGGGCTGCTTTGGGACTCAGTGGGGTGAGCGATGCTTATGTGGTTGTCGTGAGCGAAGAAACCGGAAATATCACTTTCTTTAAAGACGGAAGTTTTAAAGTAAAAGTGAGTCCCGAGGAATTGAAAAAATTTTTGAGCAACGATTTCTCCGGCTTTGTGGTGAAATAATGTGATTTGCCCGGCCGGTGGTAGTAAAACAGGGGTCCTGCATGCAGAACCCCTGTTTTGACGGTAAGCGGTTGGTTTATAAAGTTTTCAGACAAGCGTTGACATTGTCTTCGATTCGTTTCAGCACATGGGTAGAATCGGCTTTTACGAATTTCTGGCCTGTGATGTGTTCATATAATTCGATGTAACGATCGGTAATTCCGGCAACTACTGCGGGAGTCATTTCCGGTACTTTTTGTCCGGCTTGTCCCTGAAAGCCGTTATCCATCAACCATTCACGAACGAATTCTTTGGATAATTGTTTTTGTTTTTCACCTTTGGCGAAACGTTCTTCATACCCTTCTGCATAGAAATAACGGGAAGAATCCGGTGTATGGATTTCGTCGATCAGGTAAATCCGACCGTTTTTCTTTCCGAATTCATATTTGGTATCTACCAAAATCAATCCTTTCTCGGCTGCAATTTCTGTCCCGCGTTGGAATAAGGCATAGGTGTATTTTTCCATCAGCTCGTAATCTTCGCGGCTAACTAAGCCTTGAGCGATGATTTCTTCTTTGGAAATATTTTCGTCATGACCTTCATCGGCTTTTGTCGTGGGAGTGATCAGAGGAGAGTCGAATTTTTGATTTTCTCTCATTCCTTCGGGTAAGGGCAGACCGCAAAGGGTACGTTCTCCGGATTTATAAGCCCGCCAGGAACTTCCGGTCAGGTAACCCCGGATCACCATTTCTACTTTGAACGGTTCGCATTTATGTCCGACAGTAACCATCGGGTCCGGTGTGGCTATTTTCCAGTTCGGAACGATATCTGCGGTTGCATCCAGGAATTTAGATGCGATTTGATTCAATACCTGCCCTTTGTAAGGCACTCCTTCCGGCAATATGACGTCGAAGGCCGAAATTCGGTCTGAAACCACCATGACCAGATATTCATCATTGATATCATATACGTCACGCACTTTCCCTTTGTACACACTTTTTTGTCCCGGGAAACAGAAATCTGTTTTTACAATAGCATCCATAGAAATTATATTAAAAATTTAATCTATTTATTCTTCATTCTTTCCTTGCCGTTCTTCCTGCTCTTCATTGTAAGCTTTTACAATATCCTTCACCAGCCGGTGACGTACGATATCGTCGGAATTAAATTCCACGAAAGCGATGCCCTTGATGTCTTTCAGGATTTTGAAAGCATGAATGAGGCCCGAATCTCCACGCCGGGGTAAGTCGATCTGACTCATATCACCGGTGATTACAAATTTTGCACTGATCCCCATTCGGGTTAAAAACATTTTCAACTGATTGCGGGTCGTATTCTGGGCTTCGTCGAGGATTACGAAAGAGTCGTTTAACGTGCGTCCTCTCATATAAGCCAGCGGAGCTATTTGGATAATTTCGGATTCCAGATATTCTTCCAGCTTTTTGGGCGGAATCATGTCCGACAGGGCGTCGTATAGAGGCTGAAGATAAGGATCTACCTTTTCTTTCATATCTCCGGGCAGGAATCCCAGGTTTTCACCGGCCTCGACAGCCGGACGGCTTAACACGATCCGTTTCACTTCACGATTACGCAAAGCCCTTACAGCCAGGGCGATCGCTGTATAGGTTTTACCCGAACCGGCAGGACCGGTAGCGAACAATAAATCATTGGTTTTGGCCAGTTCTACCAGTTTACGCTGATTGGAGGTACGGGCACGGATCGCTTTACCGGCATTCCCGTATAAAATCACCGATTCGGTATCTTCCGGATCGGCGACAACATGATCTTCCAGGATGATCCGTTTCAGATTCGCTACCGTGAGCATATTATAACGGTGGTAGTGCTCGAGTAAAGCAATGATTTTAGTATTTAAAATTTCTATATCGTTGATTTCTCCCTGGATAATAATTTCATCTCCCCGGGCTGTGATCTTCAGTTTGGGAAAATACTCTTTTAATAGATTGAATTTTGAATTGTTAACTCCGTAGAAATCAATGGGATCTATATTCCCTATACTTATTCTTTTCTCAATCATGCAATCTTCAATAAATATAACAAAGGTACTACCTTTTTTATGATATGTGAGGGCAGATACCGATTTTTTTTAATCACAAAAATACGTTATTTTTGCAGCCACGAATTGGTGAGAAATGCATGAGGCTGTCGGGTAAGCTGTCCCGGAAGGAGGTAGAGATAACCTCTTTGACTAGTTATTTATGGAAGATCTGGAAAAGAAAAAAGAGGCTTTTGCCGAATTACTGGAAGTGATCGCAACACTTCGCGTCGAGTGTCCCTGGGATAGAAAACAGACGATGGAATCGTTGAGGGCTTTGTCGATCGAAGAGGTGTATGAATTGGGAGATGCTATTCTGGCAGGAGACATGGCCGAAGTGAAGAAAGAATTGGGGGATTTGTTGATGCATATCGTATTTTATGCCCAGATAGGCAGTGAAAAAGAAGCTTTCGACATCACCGATGTGCTGAATAGTATCTGTGAGAAATTGAAATACCGGCATCCTCATATTTATGGCGAGGTGAAAGTGGATAGTGCTGAAGAGGTATTGCAAAATTGGGAGCAGTTGAAATTGAAGGAAAAAGGGCGGAAACACCGGGTATTGGAAGGGGTTCCCGTGTCATTGCCGGCTTTGGTAAAGGCTTATCGTATACAGGACAAAGCGCGGGGAGCCGGGTTCGACTGGAAACAAAAGGAGGAGGTATGGACCAAAGTAAAAGAGGAACTGCAAGAGTTCGAGACAGAAATAGCGAAAGCCGACCAGGAAAAGATGGAGCAGGAATTCGGGGATTTTTTGTTTTCGATTATCAATGTAGCCCGCTTATACGGTATTAATCCCGAGAATGCATTGGAAAAGACAAACCGGAAATTTATCCGCCGTTTCGGTTATGTGGAAGATAAAGCGAAAGAGACAGGAAAAAATTTATCGGATATGAGCCTGGAAGAGATGGAGGTTTATTGGCAGGAAGCAAAAGGGAGAGAACAGAAATAGGGGGTAAAAGATGGATTTGACAGGGAAATGGAGATATATCGAAAATTACGGCTACGGTGTCGCTGAAGGTGAGCTTTACCTGAAACAGAAAGGACAAACGCTGGCCGGCAGGATCGTGTTTACGGATAAAGTCGAAGGAGAGAGTTCTTATATGATACAAGAGTTTTTAAAAGGAGAACTGGAAGGACGTAAAGTGCGACTGGAAGCCGTCGAGTTCGACATCATTCATTCGGAGTTTCCGATAACCTATCAGTTGGATCATTGGTTCGGGCTATTGGTCGATGACAATACGATTAAAGGAGTAAGTAAAGACGGACAAGGGGTGGAAGGATATTTTGAGTTTGAAAAAGTAGCTACTAGTTTGCCCATGGAAATTTGAAATGCCTGTCATACCGGTATACAAAATTCAGGAAAGTTGACGAAAGTCAGCTTTTTTTTTATTCTTTTCTTTTAAATTGCCCATGCTATTAATCTAAAACCAGTTACTATGTCAAAAATTAAAAAACATCCGGTGTTGGAAGTCCCGGTAAGGGATAGAGTCATCTTTAAATATAACGGGCAGGAAGTAGAAGGAGAGAAGGGGTATACCATAGCTGCAGCATTGCATCGGGCAGGCTTTCCGGTGCATAGCCATAGTCTGGACGGGCGGGAACGTTCGCTGGAATGCGGTATCGGTAAATGTGGGGCTTGTGAAATGTTGGTGGATGGAAAAATCCGGCGGATTTGTATTACGAAAGTGGATGGGGTGAAGGAAGTGCGGGAAGTGACCGAAGATTTTATGGCCAGAAAGGTAAAACAACCGGTAGCCGATAAAAAGAAAATTTTGCGTACGACGGTGGTGATTATCGGGGCTGGGCCTGCAGGACTTGCTGTTCGGGAAGAATTCAATAAATATGGTGTGGATAATATCGTTATCGATAATAACGATAAGACAGGAGGACAATTTACTATGCAAACCCATCAGTTTTTCTTTTTCGAAAAAGAAAAACGTTTTGGCGGAATGCGTGGATTCGATATAGCCAGGACATTGGCCGGAGAAAATACCGACGGTATTTATCTGAATTCTACGGTTTGGGATCTGCTCGAAGGGAAAAGGGTGACCGTGAAAAATATACAGACCGAAGAGATATTTTTTGTCGATGCGGATTACCTGGTTGTTGCAACGGGTGCCGTACCGTTTATGCCGGCTTTCGAAAACGATGACTTACCGGGGGTGTATACTGCCGCTGTAGTACAGAAAATGATGAACAGCGAATTGACTTTATTGGGTAAAAACGTCCTGACGATCGGTGCCGGTAATATCGGTTACCTGACCTCTTATCAGCTGATGCAGGCCGGAGCGCATGTCAAGGCTATTCTGGAGGCGATGCCCCGGGAAGGGGGATTTCCGGTTCAGGCCAACCGGGTTAGGCGTTTGGCTATTCCGATTCTGACTTCGCATATGCTGTTGAAGGCAATCCCGAATAAAGAACATAATGGCATCGTCGGTGCGGTGATCGCCCGGTGTGAAAACTTCCGTCCGGTTCCGGGTACGGAAAAGGTGATCGAAGGAATCGATGTCATTAATATTTGTACCGGATTGATTCCGGATAATCAGTTGCTCACCAAAGGAAAAGAGGTGTTCGGCGGACGTTGTTTTGCTGCCGGGGATGCGATCCGGATCGGTGAAGGGACCAGTGCGGTACTGAAAGGACGGCATACGGCGATGCAGATTATGATGGAACTGGGTGTACGGCTGGATTATGACGATTACCTTCTGTTGTCCAAAGAATACATCGATTCGCAGCAACATCCGGTGAAAGTGCTGGAAGAACCCCGTTTGCCGGAAGAATCCAGACGGCTGACCCGGGGATTCGTACAGGCAGATTGCCTGTATGGCTTTGCCTGCAACCCGTGTTCCTTTGCCTGTCCGCATGGTGCGATTACCAAAACTTCGACTTCTACGGTGCCGGTAATCGATTACGATAAGTGTATCGGTTGTATGGAATGCGTTTATCAGTGTCCCGGACTGGCTATTTTCGGTTATGATTTACGGAAAGACAATCTTTTCTTACCGATTGAATATGAAGCACACGAAGGGGCGGAAGTCTATCTGGTGAATAATAACGGGGAGATATTGGGAGAAGGAAAGATCGAAAAGATTCTGCATAAGCCGAATAAAACGAATGTAGCCCGGGTAAAATCCCTGACAATACAAGGGGATGCCCTGACGCGCGTCAGGGGATTCGTTGTGAAAGACAATTACCCGGAACCTTTACAGCCGAAACCTTTGTTGGAAGATACAGCAGGGCCCACCTATATTTGCCATTGTGATGATGTAAAACTGGAAGAAGTATTGCAAGTGATCGGGGACCGTACCTTTATTTCGATAGATGAAATCAAACATACGACCCACCTGGGCATGGGACCCTGCCGTGGTAAACGGTGTATTCCCCGTTTGCGGACAGCGCTTCGCAGCAGAGGAATCGAATTGGTCGGAGATGCCACTCCCCGGGCTCCGCTGTCGAATCAATTGACTTTGGGCGAGATCACACCTGCTAAAAAAGGAGATACTTATCTGGTAGCCAATCGGGATACCTTCAAGAAGATAGAAGTCAGTGCTTTGATTGCCGGAGGAGGTATCGCCGGAAGCTCGCTGTTCCGTTATATGGCAGAGGCAGGTATGAATCCGGTATTGGTGAATGCCGACCGGGGGTCGTCGTGGAGAAATATCGGTGGTGGACGTACGGCCTTCTCTTTGCCCGAACTGGCAGAAATAGCGGCTCAGAACCATCATATTTTTAAAGAATTACAATATCTGTCCAATATCGATTACAAACCTATCCGGTACATCAGTTTTGCACACGATGAGGAGACTTATAAAGCACTGGAAGCCAGCAAAGCCTGGTCGAAAGCGGAAATGATCGCTCCGAAGCAGTTCCGGGAAGAGATTTCTCCATATTTTAATGCTAATCCTAAAAAATATATTTCGGCCTTGGTATCGGAGGATTGCTGGCAGGCGACTCCCGGAAAAGTAGTAGACCTGGTACGTAATCTGGGAATAGCTGCCGGAGGGACGGTTATGGAGGATTGCCGGGTGCTCGAAGCTTGCCGTGAGGGGAAATATACCAGTGTATTGGTACAGACCCACGACAAAAAATATGTGGAGTATCGTACCGAACATTTTGTAAATGCTTTGGGAAGCGGAGCCGGTAAATTGTGCGATAGCATGGGGATAGATGCCGGCTTGTATCCTGTACGCCATCAGGCTTTCATTACCCGCCGTTTACCGATGTTGGGTAAACATGGGACGAATCTGGATATGTTGATCGACCGGCAAGATTATAAAGGTTTTTCTGCGGTTTATGGGCAGCAGATTGCTTATACCGGTCAGATTATCGGTTGTGCTTCGCCGAAACTCGACGCTATGCGTATCGATAAAAATCTGAAAGTGAATACAAAAGCTTTTCTGGAAATCGTCAGTGAGATGTTCTCCGAATGGATTCCCGATTTGGCCGGCGTAGGAATACAAGCGGTATGGGCCGGATATTATACCGAACCCCGTTATATTGTCGATCCTGAATTGGGACTGTTCGTCGGAATGCGTGGACACGGATTTATGCTTTCGCAATATATTGCCCGGATGTATGTCGACAAATTGTTGGGACGTCCTGTACCGGAATATTTTGAAAAATTGAAACTGAACGGGCCCGGATTATCCGAAAAGGCGTTTAAATAAAAAGTTTGTAAGGTTTGTAAAGTTCATAAACCCTGCGGGCGCTTTTTTATGGTTACAGCAACGGCCGACCAGGCCTGAGCTTCCCCCGGGAAGGTGCCTGTAGGGATTTTCTGTTTGTTCCTCCTCTCGCTCGGTTTGTGTTGCCGTCGGGTGTATTTTTTTACGAATGTTTTGCTCGTATATACGGTAAATATATCGGATAGCTGCAGATTAACATTACGGGGATTTAAATTATTCTGAGTTTTATTCTTTATATTTGCCGCGGGTAGCAGGAGTAAAACGTTCAATTGATTTAGCCATGGTTGAAATAGGAAGATTTAATACTTTGACGGTAGTTAAAATCGTCGATTTTGGAGTTTATTTGGATGGGGGAGAACGCGGTGAGATCCTTATGCCGAAAGAATATGTCCCGGCCAATTGTTTCCCGGATGATGAAGTGAAGGCTTTTGTTTATTTCGATTCGGAGGACCGGATTGTTGCAACGACGGAACATCCCCATGTAATGGTCGGCGAATTTGCTTTCCTGAAAGTGATAGCTCTTAGTCCTGTCGGGGCTTTTCTGGATTGGGGATTGCGGAAGGACCTGCTGGTGCCTTTCCGGGAACAGCGCGATCCGATGGTAGAAGGGAAATCCTATTTGGTATATGTTTATCTGGATAAAGCGTCCGACCGGATTGTAGCTTCGACGAAGATCGATAAGTATCTGGATCAGGTGTTTCCAGAATACGAACCTTACGAGGAAGTAGAAGTGTTGATCGCCCGGAAGTCGGATTTGGGATACAATGTGATTGTGAATAATACGCATTGGGGATTGATCTATAATAATGAGATTTTTCAGCCGCTGAAGATCGGTCAGAAAATGAAAGGATATATTAAGGAAGTGCGGGAAGACGAGAAAATCGATGTGACCTTGCAATTGCCCGGATATGCAAAAATAGAAGGTTTGGCCGGTATGGTGCTTGAAAAATTGAAAGATTACGGTGGTATTCTGGACCTCTCGGATAAAAGCGAGCCGGAAGAAATCTATAAGGTTTTCGGATGTAGTAAGAAAAATTATAAAAAGGCTTTGGGGACTTTACTGAAACAAAGACTGATCGAGATCGGCGATTCCGAAGTCCGGCTGAAAACAGAAGATTAAATTCGAAGCTCATTCGTCCGGTCACTTGGATCAGGTGATCAATCATGGTTATTTGGCCGTTGATTTTTTCTTTGTGTTTTCGGGCTTTGTGGTCGGTTATGCTTACGACGATCGTTGGAATAAGATGACTATCGGCGCCTTTTTTTTGCGTCGTCTGATCCGGTTGCAGCCGATGGTGGTGATGGGGATGTTTATCGGGGCTGTGTTTTTCTTTTTCGGGAGTGACGCTATGTTTCCGGGGATTGACCGGCTTCCTGATCCGGACAAAATATGCTTTTGAAAAGTGTAGCATATTGCTTTTCATCGTTCTGGCTATGCCTCGTTTAGGAGGTAAAAACCATTATTGGTTGAATGGATTATATGAAGCTCTGTGTGTGATCGTTGTCTTCCCTTTGATCGTAGCGCTTGGAGCAGGCGGAAAGTTATCCGGAAATCTGTTCTCGAAAGGTTGTGATTTTATGGGAAAGATTTCTTATCCGCTTTATATTGTTCACTATCCGGTTATCTATTTGTATTGGAATTGGGTAACACCGAGACATTTGCCTTGGACATCGGTATGGCCTTCTACTATTTTGATTGCAGCGTTTTGTGTGATGATGGCTTATGCCTGTCTGAAATTGTATGACGAATCCGTAAGAGCGTGGTTGAAAAAGAAGGTAGAAATCTGAACAAAGATTGTCCGAAAGTGAGAAATCTCACTTCGGGACAATCTCTGGAGTGGTTGTTCAGTCGATAAGTTCGACATCTAATGCCGGAGGCAGGTTTTTCTTTCTTTTTTTCTCCGGAAGCTCCTCCTGAATTTCCGGGATGTCTGCATTTTCTTCGGCTGCGACTTCTTGATCTTCCGGTTTGATTTCGGGCAGAGAAAGGAGGGAGCGGATACGGGAGGAAAAGGCCAGCTCACCGTCTTTAAGAACGGTGTAAAACAGCGGTTTTGAACCGATCCTGTCTCGAAAGAGAAGAAGCGTCTGACAGGCTGTATCACAGATGGCAAAGGCAAAAATACCGTTAAGCCGTTTTACAAAAGCCATTCCCCATTCCAGATAACTTTCCAGAAGGATTTCTTTATCTGAGGAGGATTGAAAGGAGTGCCCCAGATGTTTCAGTTCTGTCCGAAGCTCGTTGGAATTGTAAAGTTCTCCGCAGAAAGCCACGGCCACAATGCCTGAACCAAAGGCTTTTGAGATAAGGCTGCTTGCGGTTTCTGGCTCCGACGGCCCGGTTTCTGAAAGGCAAATGCAGGAAGAGAGCCACAGCCTTGTCTGGCCCTTTCCGTTTTTCTTCAGGGAATCTCCCATAGCGTTCAGGCGCTCCTGAAAATAAGCTCTGTTGTTTAAGTACACCCCTTCCGGGTGGAAAAAACCTGCAATTTTGTACATTCTCTGTCCTCCGGGCAGGAAATAATTTCAGTAATCATAATATGCAATATACGGCTGCAAATTGACAGAAAACGGGAAAAACGAGAGAATGAAAGTCTTGATTTTCAACCCGGAAACTGATATGCTTAATCATCATAGTGCCTGATCGCTGGCTTTTTAGCTGGCAGCCGGGGATAGGAGACGAAATTATGAAATGGGGCTGTGTTCTTTTAAAAGGCGGCAGAGGAAGCCGTATGGGATACAGAGATAAGTCAGAGCTCATATGGAGAGGACAAACCTTCGGTTTTCGGATCAGACAGGAGCTGGAGCAGCTTGGTATACCCTGTTTTCTTTCAGAGGCAGAAAAAAGCAGCCCAAGTGAAGATGCTGGAAACAAAATGGCTCTGTGGAACCCTGTTTTGGATCAGATTCAGCAGGCAGGTCCCATGGGAGGGATTGTGTCCTGTCTTAAGGCCTGTCTTTTAAAGGACAGTTCCATGGAAGGCCTGTTTTTTGTGTCCTGCGATCTGCCATTTTTCAGAAAGGAAATGGCTGTCCGTCTGGCAGCTGCTTTTAAAGAGGGAGATGACGGGGTTATGTGGCGCACACGGGACGGACGGCTCCATCCCGTCTGCGCTTTTTACGCCAAAAGCGCCCTTCCGGTGATGGAATCCTG
>OGSS01001881.1_pt1 | contig 11326 bp, 10 predicted proteins | sample 1553591 | NCBI WGS metagenome assembly OGSS01 (sample SAMEA2580061, study PRJEB22360) | human gut metagenome | biome: human gut; feature: human-associated habitat; material: faeces | place: Denmark | collected 2008/2010
TAAACTCATCCCTCTTTTCAAATATATCTCTCATTTTTCCAATAAAATAACCTGAGAAATATTATAAAATATCTCCCAGGTTTTTGTCCTTCCGTGTTCACAACAAAAACTATGTTGTGGGTTTTATCTCGGACCAGACCAATCATTAATAATTGCGGAACCCTATAAAACTCTATTAATTATTCTATTTTATCTATAATAATACTATCAACATATATAAAAAAAGTCAATATGTGGGTTCCATCTATAATAAAAATAACTTTTATATACCTTTTAATATTCTTATTCACTTCTCTCCATACCCATTTAGGTCAATCTAAGAATATATAATTTTTATTTAATATGTTATAATAACATAAAAATATTGAAAGGAGTAATTTCTATGAATTTCTATAAAATTGCAGTATGTCAGATGATTACTACAGAAAATAAAATTGAAAATATCAATCATACTGTAGATATGGTAACAGAAGCTGCCATCAATGGAGCTAAAATTGTAGTTTTGCCAGAAATGTTTAACTGCCCATATGAAAATAAATATTTTCCTAAATTTGCTGAAGAATATCCGGGTGAAACAACAACGATATTGAGTAAATTAGCTGAGAAACATGGAATTTATCTAGTTTCTGGTAGTATTCCTGAGTTAGAAGATGGAAAAATCTATAATACTTGCTATGTATTTGATAAAAATGGAGCTCTAATTGGAAAACATCGTAAAATGCACTTATTTGACATTGAAGTTACAGGAAAAGTTAGTTTTAAAGAATCAGATACTCTTACAGCTGGAAATGATGTCACTGTAATAGATACCGAATATGGAAAAGTTGGTATAGCTATTTGTTATGATATTCGTTTCCCTGAGTTATCACGTTTAATGGCTCTTAAAGGTGCTGAAATAGTTATCTTACCTGCTGCATTTAATATGACTACTGGTCCCGCCCATTGGGAGTTATCTATAAGAATGCGTGCTTTAGATAATCAGATATTCTATGTTGGGGCTGCACCTGCTAGAAATATGAATGCTTCCTACATAGCTTTTGGCAATTCAAGAATTTCAGATCCTTGGGGAAGAATAATTGCTCAAGCTGATGAAAAAGAATGTATTATTTATGCTGACATTGATAGAGATTTAATTCCTGACATAAGACAACAGTTACCACTTCTTAAACACAGAAGAACTGATTTATATGAACTTAATACTTTGAAATAAAACAGAACATAACCCCATAAATCATAAATTAAGTGTTAAAAAAATTTATGGGGTTCTCATTAATTTGATTTAAAATTAATTTCATAGAAATAATACTAATATTAATTTAATTAAATAATACTAATAATTACTAATGATTATGCTAATTATCAGTATTTACTAATTTAATCACTATTAGTTATTTCTTTTATTAAATATCTTTACTTTTTTTACTTATTATGTCTTCTAGCTTTACATTTGGATTATGGTATCTCTTTCTATTTTTAGTCACATCTTTCCATTGAATTGAATTGCTTGCTTAGAACACCAATGCACACATGCCAGACAATGTTCACAATTATGTAAAAATCTTGCTCTACCTTCTTCAATGTTGATATTATCTTTCCTAAAATTTCTTTTAATTAAAAAACAACATTAGTTGATATATCAAGTATATTTTAAGCAACTGAAAAAAACAATAATAATTGATATATCAACTAATTAATGTAGATTAATTCATTTTTATAATTTATATACTTTTTAATTAATCTACCTTTTTAATTAAATCCTTCCTTTCTATTTATCCATTTTCAACTTAAATTATAAGATTTCATCAGCTGTATTTTTGCATTCCAATAAGTATTAAATATCAAATATATATTCTATTAAAATTTCTAATAATTTCATCCTTGATTTATTTAATATATAAAAATATACTAACTTTAATGATTAAGTTTTGAAATATAACTAAGAATTTGAGAATTTATTGAGATTTTTATACTAAAATATACATACTATACAAACTTAATTTAGAAAGGAGCATTCTTATGAACAATAAAATACTCGTCGTAGATGATGAGGAAGGTATAATAACACTCTTAAAAGATTACTTTGAAATGAATGGTTATGAGGTTTACACTGCTCAAAGTGGAAAAGACGCATTAAAAAAAATATCCAAAAATCCAGATATTATTCTACTTGATATAAACATGCCTGAAATAGATGGAATTGAAGTTTGTAATAGAATTAGAGATTATGTATCATGCCCTATTCTATTTCTTACAGCTAGAATTGAAAATACTGACAAGATAAATGGTTTTCGTGCTGGTGCTGATGATTATATTGTAAAACCTTTTGATTTAGACGAACTTGGAGCTAGAGTATCTGCCCATTTAAGACGTGAACAAAGGAAGTCAAATCAAACTAAAATTAAATTTTATAATGGTTTAACAATAGATTACGAAAAAAGGTTAATTTGTATAGATAATAATCAGATTTCACTTTCAAAAAAGGAATTTGATATAGTAGAGCTTCTCTCTATGAATCCTGGACAAGTATTTGATAAAGAAAAAATCTATGATAGAGTCTGGGGATACAATAGCAATGGAAATAGTGATGTTATAATGGAACACATTAGAAAGATACGAATCAAACTATCAAAACATACTCTTGAAAATTATATAGAAACAGTCTGGGGAGTTGGTTATAAATGGATAAAATAAATAATATGTCATTAAAAAAAGCTTTCTTTGTTCTTACTTTATCTTCACTAATTATAGCATCAATACTTACTACTTTCTCATACATTTTGCTTAATAATATATATAATTCTATACAAGATAAGTATTTAAAAACACCTATAAATACAGGTATTATAACCATAGTTCAAAACAATGTGAACCAATTTAGTGATTATGATAAAACATTACTTAATATAATCAACATACTTCAGCTTGTACTTCCACTTATATTTTTTATAGGACTTTTATTATTAGCTGATATAATTTTTTACAAGGTAAAACTAAAAACACCCATAGAAATACTCAATAAAGGTGCAATGGAAATATCCAACAACAATTTAGACTTTTGTTTAGAATATAATAATAATGATGAATTAGGTAATCTATGTAATGCTTTTGAAAAAATGAGGTCTGAACTAAATAAAAACAACATAAAGATGTGGACTATGATTAATGATAGAAAACAACTTAATGCTGCTTTTTCTCATGATTTAAGAAATCCCCTAACAGTTCTAAAAGGTTACTCAAACTATTTAACAAAATACATACCAACAGGCAAGCTTAGTGATGAGAAGATTTTATCAACCACACAACTTATGTCTGAGCATATTAACAGAATTGAATACTATGTAGAAAATATGAGTAATGCTCAACGATTAGAAGATTTAGTTGTTTCAAAATCTATGTCAAATATAAACAAGTTTATAGAAACCTTAGATGAAAATATATCTATCATTGCTAAACAAGAAGGAAAATCTTTTACACTTAAAAGTCAAATAAATAATATGAATCTATTGTTTGATGAAAATATCATTCTTAGAGTCGTCGAAAATATAATATCGAATGCTTTTAGATATGCTAGAAATAATGTATCCATACTTATATATCTTGAACAAGAACTCCTTACCTTTGTAATTGAAGATGATGGTATAGGATTTAGTAAAGAATCTCTAAAGTCTGCTTTAAGACCTTTTTATAGAGATAAGACTTTAAATGACAGCAATGCACACTTTGGTATGGGTCTTTATATCTCAAAAATATTATGTGAAAAACATAATGGCTCTATTTCTATTGAAAATAATTCAACTAACAGTGCTAAAATTACTGCTAAATTCTCAACAAGAAATTAAAGCAATATTAAATCAATTTTTTAGGCTTTCACTTCTCTTTTATAAACTTTATTAACTTAGAGTTTACAGAGTGTTTTTTTGAAATAAATTTTTAGTAAACAAAATTAAAAAGTTGAGAAAAAATTGAGTTTTAAAACTTACACTCTTCTTATATAGAAAAGGAGAGTGTTTTTTATGATTATAAAAGCAAAACAATTATCAAAAATATATGGTTCTAATAACAATAAAGTTATCGCACTTAATAATGTAAATTTAGAAATAAACTCAGGTGAATTTGTTTCTATAATTGGACCTTCTGGAAGTGGAAAAAGCACACTTTTACATATTTTAAGTGGATTAGATAATCCTACCTCTGGACAAGTGTTACTTGATGATAAAGATATATATAAACACAGTGAAAAAGAACTATCTGCACTTAGAAGAAAATCCTTTGGATTCGTTTTTCAACAGTTTAATCTTTTACCTGTTCTGACAGCATCTGAAAATATTTCAATGCCTGTACTTCTAGATAAAAAACAACCTGATAAAGACTATTTAAATGAAATTTCATCATTACTTGGAATTGCAGATAGACTCAATCATCTTCCCCATGAACTTTCAGGTGGTCAGCAACAAAGAGTTGCAATTGCTAGAGCACTTATTGCAAAACCAGATATAATATTTGCTGATGAGCCTACAGGAAACTTGGACAGTAAAAGTGGCAGTGAAGTTATGAATCTTCTTATAAAAACTTCAAAACAGTTTGGAAAGACTTTAGTGGTAATTACTCATGATGATAGAATTGCAAAACTTGCTGATAGAAAAATTTCAATTATTGATGGTGTTCTTATGGAGGTGAAATAGAAATGAAGAATTACCTTTCACTTTCAATAAAAGAATTAAAAAGCCAGAAACTTATGACTACATTCATCATTATAGCAATAGTACTATCAACTATTATGACAACTGTGGTTGGACAGTCAATTGGTATCCTACAAAATTTAAGAATTGAACAAGCCCGTTCTTTTAACGGTGATAGACATGTATCCTTTCACCAACTTACTAAAAATCAAGTTGATGACATAAAGAAAGATAATAGAGTTCATCAAGCTGGTACTTCAATAACTCTTGGCAGTAGTAAAATAAAGGATTCTGGCATCTCTGTACTTGTAAAAGAGTATGATAAAACAGGACTTTCTAACTACCCAAAATTAATGAAATTAAAATCTGGACATTTGCCTAAAGATAAAAACGAAATAGCCTTAGATGAAAACACACTAAAGCTTATGGGTATAAAACCAAGACTAGGAGTGACTATACCTATGAATTTAGATATTTCACTTTTAAATGATACCATACCACCATATAATTACACAGCTAGCTTTAAATTGAGTGGTATTTTAGAGGATGATTATACAGGATACGTAAGTGGTATAGTAAATGGTATTGTAGGTAAAGGTACATCAGAAAATCTATTACCTAAGAGATATATTTTATCCTCTTTGGATTTTAAAATAAAACAGCAAGAAAAGTTTCAAGAAATAGTAAATCAATTAGCTAAAAAAATAAATCTTTCTCACAATTCAATTCAATATAATTGGATTTACTTAAATGCTCTTAAAATACAGTTTGAAAAAGATGAAAATAGTTCTAATAGTGATGGTATATCTATGATTATATTGGTATCTTTATTTGTTGCCTTATTGGTTTTACTGGCTTCTGGACTTGTAATCTATAATATTTTAAAAATCTCTGTTACAAAGAAAATTAAAGAGTATGGATGTTTAAGAGCAATAGGAGCTGAACCAAACCAGATATATAAGATAGTTATTTTACAAATCTTAATTTTATGTACTATTGCCATACCTGTTGGAGCTGTAATTGGAATTATATCTTCTAAAGGCATAACTGGAATGGTCACTAATATCTTAAATCCAGATATACTTCTAGCAAATGATAATAAAGAAATTACTGAGCTTATACATAAAAACACAACAGCATATATGTTCCCATTAGTATTAAGCACTAGTATATCTTTGATTTTTTCATTTATTTCAGCATTACCATCAGCAATATATGCTTCACATGTCTCTCCCAAAATTGCTATGGCTGGCAGTACTACCAAAATCAAAAGAAAAATTAAACGAGAAAAAACAATAAAAAACTTTGAAAGACATCTAGCATGGCTAAACTTAAAAAGAAATAAAGGAAGAACTATAATAACCATACTATCATTATTTATGAGTATAACAGTATTCGTTGCACTGAGTGAGTTCTCTAATGTATTAGATGTATCTAGGTCAGTAAGTAATTTAAAAGAAGGAGATTTTTCCTTAACAAATGAAATATCTGGTTTTGATAAGTCAATACTAGATAAAATAGATAACATGAAAAACGTCAATCGCACTTCTTTTATAAAGTACTCTGAATACAAACAGGGCGAAATAGATACAGATATAAATTTTGAAAATAGTGGTGAGATGTTAAAAATCATTGGAATTGATGAACAAACTTTAAAAGACTTAATGCCTTCTATTACAGATTCTACATTAGAAGACTTTAAAAATGGTTCTATCTGTTTTATAAAAAATCCGATTGCTATTTCTACACCAGGTGTAAAAACTAGACATACAAATTTAAAACCTAAAGATAGTATCACAATTAACAAAAAACAACTAGATATATATAGTACAGTAGATAAAATGTTCTTTTTACAAGGTAATGGTTGGATAAATGGTGTTGATGTTATTGTATATGATTCTGTTTATAACACCTTGACAAATAAAAACAAGTTCAACCAGATAAATATTTATGCTAAAGATAAATCAAAATTAGAACAAATAAGATTGTCTATTGAGCAGATTTGTGAAAATAATCCTGGCTCTCATTGGATATCATACATTGAATCAGATAAGCAACTTAAAGAGAGTTTTAAACAAATAGAATTTCTAGCATGGGCAGTTATATTATTTGTGGGATTGATTGGTACTTTAAACATCATTAACACAACTCATACAAATATAAATACTAGGACTAATGAGATTGGAGTTAAAAGAGCTATTGGTATGAGTAATAGTAGCTTATATAAGATGTTTTTATGGGAAGGTGTTTATTATGGAATTTTTGCTGCTATATTTGGTTCAATTGCTGGATATGCCAGTACTGTTATTATAAACATGGCAACTATAGAAAAGCTTGATTTCACTAATATACCAATTACTTCAATTTTACAAGCTACTATTATTTCTGTACTTGCATGTATTATAGCTACTCTTATTCCGTTAAGAAAAGTTAAAAAGATGAATATAATTGACTGTATAGATATCAATTTATAACTATTTTACAGATAATAATATAAATTAAATTATCAATTACTGTCTCCATTTTCTTTCAAATCTAACTAATAAACCTTTTTAACTATAATATAAGTTTTAAAAAAAGGCCTGTCTCAAAATAGAGATAAGTCTTTTTTCATTGTCGGAATAATGAAAATATATTTAACTTCACAAAAAAAAAGAGTGCCTCACGAACTAAAAATTTCGTTTTGAGACACTCCCCTTTAGTTTAAAATATATAGTTAAATGCTATGCCAAAATTTCACACATGCTCCACCTGATTTTGAATTTTCTATTTTAACAGAACCTCCAAGCTGTTCCACTAATTGTTTGACAATGTAAAGCCCAAGACCAGAATGTCCACCTTTTGTCTGCCTAGCTTCATCTCCTCGATAAAACTTATCAAGAGCCTTTTTTAAATCTTTAGAGCTAAACCCACTACCAGAATCACAAATCTCATAAGAAATACAATTTTTTTCATCCTTTACAGTAATACTAATATTACCACCTGATGGAGTGTATTGCAGACTGTTGGATATGATATTATCAAAAATTCGTGTCAACCTATCCACGTCGATTTGAATTGGGGATTGTATATTACCCTGCATTTTCAATATAAGTTCAACTTCCTTTTGATGAGCCTGTAATTCATAGTCTTGTACCTTTTGCATCAAAAATTCAGGTAAATTTATAGGAACAAGATTTAATTGTATATTTGATTTTTCTAAGTCAGACGTATATTGCATCTTTTGTATAAGAGCAGCACTTTTTTCTGTATTTTCTCTTATCACTGTAAGATACCTATGAAGTTTTTCATTATCATCTGTATTATTACCAATAAGTGCATCTGTATATCCCAAAACAATAGAAAGAGGAGATTTTAAATCATGTGCTAGAGCTTCCACCATTTCAACACGTTCCTGCTCCATCTTCCACTGTGCAGATAAAGAACCTTTTAATTCGTCTTTCATTTCAGAAAAGGCACTACAAAGTTTACCGAGTTCATTATCTGAATAATAGTCGATTTCAAAATCAAGGTCCTTTTCTTTTATCTTCTTGGACGCATCAATCAATAGATGTAATGGTTGATTTATATTCTTTACAAAGCGCTTAGAAAGCCATCTAGTAAAACCCACAATATATAGAAATGGAGAAAACAGAGCTATTATAATAACTGCAAATACAAATCTCCCTCTACTATTTGCAAAGGTGATTTTCACTTGGTAGAATAGAATAACAGCTCCCTCAATCTTTCCATTATCCCCTTTGATTGGAACAGTATAGATATAACCACCGTTACGAACAGTTGTATTGATAAAATTATTAAATAATTCTTCTTTTGTTTTAAATGGTTTTTTGGGGTTAGTACCATATAGAATATTACCATTATCATCCACAACTTGATATAGCATATCATTCCCACGAATCGTTCTTTTTAAACCTTCTTCATTCGATTGTGATAACAAAGCTATGTTTTTTTCATTGATGTATTTTTCAATTCTAGGAATTTGTAGCTCATAATGGTTTGGTGGATAAATATCCTTACCTAAGGAATAAATATACAAATAAAGAGCAAATACATAAGTAATCACTGTGGAAACTATACTGGCTATTATAATAAAAATAAAAGTACGTCTAAATTGGGCAGTAAGGGATTGATTTTTCATTTAATAACCTCTCTCTCTTTACATTTTATTCCACTTATACCCAATCCCCCAAACTGTGGAAATGTATTCTTTTTCTGGTGTCACAGCAGAAAACTTAGCTCGTATTTTTTTGACTCGTTCAACAACAGTTGAGGAATCACCTTCAGAATCACACCCCCATACTTTTTCATAGATTTGTTCTCTTGAGAAAACTTGTCCTGCATGGAGTGCTAGTAATTCAACAATACCATACTCTATTTTTGTTAAATCAATATCCTTACCATCAATTTTAATTGCACGTTCCTTCATATATAACCATAACTTTCCAAAATACAAAGTAGACCTCTTGTTCTCCTCATTGATATACTGTGAACGCTTTTCCCTACGCAGATTAGCTTCAATCCTTGCCATAAGTTCACGCAGTCCAAATGGCTTTGTTACATAATCATCCCCTCCAAAGGTCAACCCTTTGATTTTGTCGGTTTCTGATTGCTTTGCACTTAAAAATATAACTGGGCATAAAACATCATCTCTAATTGCCTGACACACCTCAAATCCATCCATTTTAGGCATCATAATATCCAGTATAATAAGGTCAGGCTCCTGTTTTGATAACTCTATACCTGCCTGACCATCATAAGCTATCAACACTTCATGTCCTTTTGCCTTCAATTCGTCCTCAAGTAGCATTACTAGGTCTATTTCATCATCAATAATTAATATTTTACTCAATATAACACCACCTTTCTCTTAAGGGAAGGTCAGTATTAAAACAATATTCGTCTACTCATAACTTTTCCTTCCCTCCCACATTTTAAACCAAATAACGCCTCCTATCAAGAATATAATCAAACCTATTGCTACTACTATAAACTCTATACTAGCTGTTTGCATCACTTTAGAGTAAAATGCCTCAGTTGAAATAGTTCCAGCTTCTTTAATAAAATAAGCACTTGGAAGCATTCCTAGTTTTACTGGCCATGTCCATGGAACAAATGCCCATACTTTTGCACCAACGCTAGTTAATCCAAGTATTGCTGCCATCAAAATTCCACCAATACTAATACCAATAGATGCACCCATACCCCATGCAAAACTCACCCAAAGATGAATAGCTAATAGTGGAAGCGTCCCAATCACCACAAGTCCTGCTGCTGACAGGAATAACCATATTGTTGCTCCAGATGGCACTGCAATATTCATTCCTATGCAGAGTATCAACGTAGCAATAAATGTGCATATAGTTAGGCAAAACAGAAGAAAAAGAAATTTGCCCAGATATAATCTAACACGAGAAATACCTACACATAAAAAACCATTAAAATTTCCAGCAAGCTCTTCCTCATGCACTATAAATCCTGCTAAAATACCTACTCCAATAGGAATGATGAATACAGTCCATACTGTAAAAAATCCTTCAAAAGCAAATTCTTGTGTACTTCCAGATTTAATTGTGAGATAAGCAACCACACATAATGAAAAAATAATAGGCATACAAAGAGTAAGCCCTTGGACAGCCGTCCTCTTTGCTCGAAGCCATTCTGATGATAATAGTTTTATCATTTGTCATCCCTCCTATTGAACCAAGCTGCAGTAAGTGCTGTTAATACTAGAAATACCACCAAAGAAACAACAATCCCAATAGGAATCACTGAAGTATTCAAAAGTGGGTCTCCAGCTTCTAATACAGTACCGTTAGGATGTACGTTGATGATTGGGCATACCATTCTAACTGCCCAACTCCAAGGTACTGCAACCCAAAATGGTTCTGTCGAAGCAAGGACACCAAATATCATGCCTAAAGCTCCAATTCCCATACTTAGGAACATACCTTTCCATGTAGCTAGCCATAGCTGAATTGGAAGTATAGCAAGAGAAACAACCCAGCATACAATACTTGCCCCTATAATCTGTCCAAAAGGAATTGGCCCAGCTTTCAATATTAAACCAGTTATAATTGTTACGACTATTAAAACTAGCGTTGAAATAAAACTGTAGACTGCCATAGCTATAACTTTATTAATCCAAAGTGTCATAGGATACACATTGTGTGTACGTAAAGCACGATAATTTCCAGCTTTTTTTTCCTGGGAAGCTACTAAAGTAGCAAACAATGCAAATCCAATAGACAGAAACACAAATGACCACCAGTTAAAAATTAATGCTAAAAGATTTTGCCACGCCCAAGAAGTTGATTGAGATAATGGATTTTGCATGAGTGTTGATTGCATTATAAATGCATATGCTGCAAAAGACACTGGGAAAAAAATATACTATTTCGTTCAATTTGTAGAGAAACATTGTTAACTGCCATTTGTTCTCCATATCTTTTTGATAAGTTTTTTGTTTCAAGAATTAAATCTTTCATATTAATTTCTCCCTTCTTGTAATACCTTAAATCTATTACTAAGAGAATACTAACATGAAAAAATAACAATTCTATAACACCTACTAATTTTAATAAAAATTAAAATAAAAAATAGAGTTACCAATTTTATTTTGGCAACTCTATTTAAGTTTATGTTTT
>OGSS01001882.1_pt1 | contig 11321 bp, 10 predicted proteins | sample 1553591 | NCBI WGS metagenome assembly OGSS01 (sample SAMEA2580061, study PRJEB22360) | human gut metagenome | biome: human gut; feature: human-associated habitat; material: faeces | place: Denmark | collected 2008/2010
TTTTCTGTCCCGTAAGAACTCTTGTCTCACGCGACTTCGATATAATATCATATGTTTTTGTATTTTGCAATACTTTTTTTAAAAAAATTAAAAAATTTTTTGTATCAGGATCATATAGCATAAAGTTCCTGTAAAAATGCTGATTAAAGTATTCTTTTTCCAAAGGTGTGCACCTGCTGTCACAGCGGATGCAATCAGCTCAGGAAGCCCATGGGGCCAGGTTAGGGGAGTGACGCCTTTTAAGCAGTAGACGATCAGAACCGCCATGATGGCCGGAGGAAGCACGGTTCCCAGATAGCGGATCAGTTCCGGAAGCTGCCGTTTCCCTCCAAAAAGAAGAAAAGGAAACCAGCGGGTTGCCTGGGTGCACAGAACACAGATTAAAAGGGTGATGATTATATAGGAAGTATTTTGCGAAGAATGTATCATGAGAAATCCTCCATATTTCTTTGTATGGTATGCCTGAATATAAGAAGCAGGGCTGATACGGCAATAAGGGCCGGCAGGATAAAGCCGGAGGGGCCGAAAAGAGCCAGACAGAGCATACCGCAGAAAAAACCTGTTTTAGCCGGCAGATGACAGCGTGTTTCCCGCCACTGGTTGACACAGATTACAATAAAGAGAGCAGTCATGGCAAAATCAATGCCTGTGGTGTCAAATGTAATGAGCTCACCCATAAGGGCGCCCAGCACGGACCCGGCTATCCAGTAGCACTGATCAAAAAAAGAGGTAAAGAAGGTGGCTGCCTTCCATTCCCTGTCTGTAAAGTCAGACGGACGGGCCATGGAACATAACAGGGAATAGGTTTCATCCGTCAGAGAAAATACCATATATGGATAGGTCTTTCTCATTTCCTTGAAGCGCTCGATGAAGGTGAGTCCGTAAAATGCATGGCGGCTGTTGATAAAGAGGGTCATGACAGCCGTGGTCACATAGCTTAAGCCGCCGGTGAGGATGCCCACCAGGGCAAACTGCATGGAACCCGCATAGACCAGGGTACTGATGAGAAAGGCCCAGAACACACCCAAACCGGATTTTTGTAACAGGAGCCCAAAGGCAATTCCTAAAAATATGTAGCCCAGAAATATGGGAATGGTTTTTATCAGGGCGAATTTTGCTGCTTTTTTCATGGCTTGGTAAATCTCCTCATAGTAGTACAGTTTTAACACATTGATATAGTATAGCAGACTTTAATTCATTTTTCTATAGTTCAGGGGCCACAATAACAGGATAATTGTGATGTCCGATAAAACGCCATATTTTCATGAGTGTATGGATGAAGGTACTAAATAATTTCTTTTCCCCCTTTCCCATAAGTCATAATTGTGTTATGATTAATAATTATATTTATCACAATAGCAACGTAACGGAGGAACAATTATGGCAGACAAGGATACCGTAATGGAAACTGAGGAAAAGGAGGTGTTCTCCAGGAATTTTATCGAACAGGAGATTGACAAGGACCTGGCAGAGGGCGTTTATAACCATGTCCAGACCCGTTTCCCGCCGGAGCCAAACGGTTATTTGCATATCGGACATGCCAAGTCCATCTTACTGAACTACGGCCTGGCACAGAAGTACGGCGGCAAGTTCAACCTGCGTTTTGACGATACAAACCCAACAAAGGAAAAGACTGAATTCGTGGAGTCCATTATGGATGACGTGAAGTGGCTGGGCGCTGATTTTGAGGACAGGCTTTTCTTTGCGTCCAATTATTTTGACCAGATGTACGAATGCGCCGTGTTCCTGATTAAGAAGGGAAAGGCGTTTGTCTGCGACCTGACAGCGGACCAGATCAGGGAGTACAGGGGAGATTTTACCACGCCGGGCAGGGAGAGTCCCTACAGGAACCGTTCTGTGGAGGAAAATCTTGCCCTGTTTCAGGAGATGAAGGAGGGAAAGTACCAGGATGGAGAGAAGGTGCTGAGAGCCAAGATTGATATGGCTTCCCCTAATATCAACATGAGGGACCCGGTTATCTACCGTGTTGCCCGTATGTCCCACCACAACACAGGCGATAAATGGTGCATCTATCCCATGTATGATTTCGCCCACCCCATCGAGGATGCCATTGAACAGATTACCCATTCCATCTGTACCCTGGAATTTGAGGACCACAGGCCTCTCTATGACTGGGTGGTAAAGGAGTGTGAATTTGAGAATCCGCCCCGCCAGATTGAATTTGCCAAGCTGTATCTGACCAATGTGATAACCGGCAAGCGCTATATCAAGAAGCTGGTGGAGGATAAAATCGTGGACGGCTGGGATGACCCGCGTCTGGTGTCCATTGCGGCTCTGAGACGAAGGGGATATACACCGGAGGCCATCAAGATGTTTGTGGAGATGGTAGGCGTATCCAAGGCCAACAGCTCCGTGGACTACGCTATGCTGGAATACTGTATCCGTGAGGACTTAAAGCTTAAGAAGCCCCGTATGATGGCGATTCTGAATCCGGTGAAGCTGGTCATTGACAATTACCCGGAAGGCCAGGTGGAGATGCTGGACGTTCCCAACAATCTGGAAAATCCGGATCTGGGAGACAGGAAGGTGCCGTTTGGGCGGGAGCTTTATATTGAGCGGGAAGATTTCATGGAAGAGCCTCCGAAAAAGTATTTCCGCATGTTCCCCGGCAATGAGGTACGCCTGATGGGCGCATATTTCGTGAAGTGTACAGGATGTGAGAAGGATGCCGACGGCAACGTCACTGTGGTTCACGGCACCTATGACCCGGAGACAAAGAGCGGTTCCGGTTTTGAGGGACGCAAAGTAAAGGGAACTATCCATTGGGTGGCTGTTCCCACCGCAAGACAGGTGGAGTGCCGCCTTTACGAGAATATTGTGGACGAGGAAAAGGGCAAGCTGAATGAGGACGGCAGCCTGAATTTAAATCCCAATTCCCTGGTTGTGTTAAAGGAGTGTTACGTGGAGCCGGCCCTGGCAGAGGGAAAAGCCTATGACAGCTATCAGTTTGTGCGCAACGGTTTCTTCTGCGTGGACTGCAAGGACAGCACACCGGAGAAGCCGGTGTTTAACCGGATTGTATCCTTAAAGAGCTCATTTAAGCTTCCCAAATAGGATGAACCATAGGGGAACAGATAAAACAGGACAATTATCCATGAGATAAAGAAAATGCCGGGAACCTGGTGTGATGGTGTGATATCACAGGTTCCCGGCATTATTATACATCATCTAATAATACCGGCAGGATATGAAGTGGTACTTGAAAAGCTCGTAGAGAAAACGTATGCCTATGACGATATAAATGGCTGTGCCTGCTGCAAACAGAGCCATGAAGAATACATAGAGCCCCACATACATACTGATTCTGGAGGCGGCGATAAGGCCAAGGCAGAGGTAGGTGAACTTGAAAACCTTGCGCTCCAGGCGGTGCACCGGTATGCGGAACACCCGCTTGATGATGGAGGCCAGGGACACTATAAACAGCGGATAAAGCGCGTCCACAGACAGGCCGGCCAGCAGCTGGGACCATTCCGGAAAATTCCTTCCCGCGCTGTGCCTTTCTATGGCTGTAAATACCAGGATGTGCACGGACACGGTCAGCAGTACAATGGCCGCCGCCCCTATGAAACAGCGGAAAGCCAGTGAATGTTCCTTTTTCGGAGATAGTTTCTTTAACATATTCAGAGTCTGTTCGCTCATGTCCATCCATCCTTTCTCAATTGGTTTGATTGGATTCTCTTCCTACTTTTATTATAATTCCTCCCCTTGATGATTACAATATACAAATCAGAAAAAAGAGTATATTATCCCAAAATAATCTTTGTATTATGCTTGAATAATCTAAATTAACTGAATAAATATGGAAATATATTGACATATCACCGGCGGACTGGTATGATTAAAATGTTTATTTCAAATATCAATGATAATGCCAGTTTACGGCAGAAAGGGACGGAAAATGGAATTGATAGTACCCTTTGACAACCAGTCAGACATTCCTCTCTATGAACAGATTTACCAGTACATAAAAAATGAAATCCGCCAGGGAAAGCTGGAGGCGGGCAGCCGTCTGCCTTCCACCCGTATCCTGGCCAGGAATCTGAGGCTGAGCCGCAGTACCACCCAGATGGCCTATGACCAGCTGTTGTCCGAAGGGTATATCGAGGCATTGCCGTGCAAAGGTTATTTTGTCTGCAAGATAGAGGAACTGGTGGAAGTGCGGCAAAAGGGCGGGGGCACTTTTGTAGAGCCGGGAGATACTGGAAGTGACCGTTACGAGGTGGATTTTTCTCCCAGAGGAATTGATCTGGACAGTTTTCCCTTTAATACATGGAGGAAAATCAGCAGAAATACTCTGGTGGATGATAACAAGGAGATGTTTGCAGCAGGGGACCCTCAGGGGGAAAGGGCACTCAGGACAGCCATAGGAGACTACCTCCATTCTGCCAGGGGGGTGGACTGCAGGCCGGAGCAGATACTTATTGGCGCAGGAAGCGAGTATCTGCTGATGCTTTTGTCCCAGATTTTGGGAAACGGCAGGAAGATTGCCATGGAAAACCCAACATACAAGCAGGCCTACAGAGTGCTTAAGGGCGAGGGATACTCAGTGATTCCCGTGGACATGGACCGATACGGTATGGATGTGGAGCGCCTTGCCCGCAGCAGCGCGGATGTGGCCTATGTGATGCCTTCCCATCAGTATCCCACAGGGATTGTCATGCCTGTGAAGCGGCGGCAGGAGCTGCTGGCCTGGGCTTACAGCGGTGCAGACCGGTATCTGATAGAGGACGATTATGACAGTGAATTCCGTTATAAGGGAAAGCCTATCCCTGCGCTGCAGGGCATGGACCGGGGCGGCCGTGTGATTTATATGGGTACATTTTCCAAATCCATAGCCCCGGCTATCCGCGTGGGTTTCATGGTGCTGCCGGAACATTTGCTGGAGGCGTACCGGGAAAGGGCTGGTTTCTATCTCTCCACGGTGTCCAGGATTGACCAGAACATTCTCTACCAGTTTATCACCCAGGGATATTATGAGAGACATTTAAACCGTATGAGGGCGCTGTACAAGGGAAAACACGATGCCCTGATGGCCGGGCTTAAGGAACTGGAAGACCGGTTCATAATCAGGGGGGAATATGCAGGCCTGCATGTGCTGCTGACCCACAGGCAGGGGGAGCCGGAGGAAAGCCTGGTGGCCCGCGGGGCTGCCCTGGGAGTAAAAGTCTACGGTATATCGGGATGTTTCATACAGCCGGAGGAGAACCTGTTTGGTTCAACCGTTATGCTGGGATATGCCAGTCTCAGCGAGGAGGAAATCCGAACAGGCATTGGATTACTGGCAAAGGCCTGGACTTTTTAGGCAAGTTCACAGGAAGATAACAGGCAGATAACAGGCAGATAACAGGAAAATAGCAGGAAAGGAATGATATGCCATGAAGGGCAGGAATGATAAATGGACAGATTGGGCCGCTGCCGCTGCATTTGCGGCGGTACTGGGAATCAGCGCCTTCTGGGGGCAGCATAACAGGGCCTTTGACCAGGCCCCTGGCCAGGTGGGCAGTGCTTATGGACAGATGTATGATGGGGCAGGTCCGGCGGATGAAAATGGAAATCCCGCGGGTAAGGCCGCCGCTTATCCGGATACCCCTGGGGCTGCGCGGGCGGCAGAGGGAGCAGGGGAGAACCCGGCACCCGCAGGCGGAGAGGAAACAGGGATACTCCCGAATGTGACCCAATCCCAGAAGGGGGTACTGGACGAGATTATGGAGGCATTAGAGGCACAGGATTTGGAAACTGCCGCGCGGGTCATGGACCGCGGTGAGGAGGAGCTTCTGACGCTGTTTTATGAGGTCATGGATGGTTCGCGGTATCTCTATGACGGACAGTCATTCAGCCGGTCTATGGAGGGTGAGGGACTGGTGCTCACCATGCCCAATACCCTGTATTACGGCAGCTTTAAGGACGGCAGGCCGGAAGGCAATTGTACGGCACTTCAGGTGGTGGAACTGGATGCCCCCAGGTATGATTACTCCCAGGGATTGTGGAAGGATGGAAAGATGGAGGGCGGGGGCCATACAGGATACTGCTATTATGAGGCCAGTCCGGAAGGGGAAGCCAGGGATGTGTGTAAGACCGGGAGATTTGCCGGCGACAGGCTGGAGGGCGAGGTAGTCTATACCACCCTGAACCAGGAAGGAGAATCATCCACCTGGAAACTGGAAGTAAAGGATGGCACGGTGCAGCTGGATGACCGTTGGATTTATATAGAGGAGCGCGGGGAATATCAGCTCATGTCCCAGGAGGATGACAGCCACGCCTATATCATGGACGAGGAAATGGCTGAACAGCCTGTGTGGATTAACCTTCTGGCCTGGGAGGAATGAAAGAGCCCAAAATGTAAAAACAGAAACGTCCCGGGAACATAACGGTTTCATGTTCCCGGGACGTTTACTTGGTTTACTGTTTTGGAACGTTCACATGGTATTAAAACGCTGTGTTATTCCAGCGTATCTTCCTCGATGATAGGGGTAGAGCGGCCTGATTCCGGTTTCTCAGGCTCCTCGCTGCTGTCATCGTAATCATCTTCCGTAAGATCTCCTGAATCATAGGAGGAACTGCCGTCCATGCGGCGGTAATCATAGAGGTCGTCCTCGTCCACATAGTCGTCGTCCAGGAAGCCCTCGTCTTCGAACAGGTCAGAATCATCATCCTTATCCCGGGAGTGTTCGTCCATGAAATCAGCTTTCTTTGTCTTTACGGTCTGAAGTGCAATCTGAGCCGTGTCCACAGCAGCGGAAACAGCCTCATGGGCCGTGTCCGATAGCAGGCTTCCGGCATCCTTAAGGACATTCTTCGTTGCCTGGGCCATATCCTTGGCAGCTACCTTGAATTCGTCCTTGCTGGAGGAAAGAGAGATGTAATTGCGGTCCAGGCTGCGTGTATCAACGGTGCGCTCCGTGCTGTCCCCGTCGGTTCTGTCCTCGCCGCCATCCTCAAATTCCCGGAAATCCTTTTCCAGCTCCCTGTGGTATGTCTTATACTGAAGTACGTAGGAAACGCCGGCAGCTACAGCACCGGTTACTGCTGCAAATGCCACGAATTTACCCCAACCTTTCTTTGCCATGCCAAAAACCCCTTTCTTGTATGGTGATGCATAAAAGCTCCCCTATGGGTCATATTATGCCTTATTGTTATTATTGTAATACGAATGGAAAAAAAAAGAAACAGCAAATTGTAAAAAAACAATAAAATTAAAAGAAATTAGCACTCAACTCTTGACAGTGCTAATAACTGGTGATATAACATATCATGTGAGCAAGAGAAAGAAGTAAGGAAATAAAATCAAGAAAGAAAAATCAGAATATCGAGCAAGGAGGAATTCAATTATGAAGTTAGTACCATTGTTTGACAAGGTAGTGTTAAAGCAGTTAGTCGCAGAAGAGACAACGAAATCCGGCATCGTCCTTCCGGGAGCAGCCAAGGAGAAGCCGCAGCAGGCAGAGGTCATTGCGGTTGGACCAGGCGGAGTTATTGACGGCAAGGAAGTAACCATGCAGGTTAAGGCCGGCGACAAGGTAATCTACTCCAAATACTCAGGAACAGAAGTAGAGATTGAGGATGAGAAGTACGTTATCGTAAAGCAGAACGATATCCTGGCAGTTGTTGAATAATTAATAAAACAGTAGAACATAGAATATTGGAGGTTGATGAAAGATGGCAAAGCAGATTAAGTATGGCGTAGAAGCCCGCAAGGCGCTGGAAGCAGGCGTGAACCAGTTAGCAGATACAGTACGTGTTACCCTTGGACCGAAGGGACGCAACGTTGTCCTGGATAAGTCCTTTGGCGCCCCGTTAATTACAAACGACGGTGTTACCATTGCAAAGGAAATCGAGCTGCAGGATCCATATGAGAACATGGGCGCGCAGCTGATCAAGGAGGTTGCTTCCAAGACCAACGATGTGGCCGGAGACGGCACCACCACAGCAACTGTTCTGGCTCAGGCCATGGTAAACGAAGGTATGAAGAACCTGGCAGCAGGCGCAAACCCAATCGTTCTGAGAAAAGGTATGAAGAAGGCTACAGACGCAGCTGTGGAAGCTATCAAGAAGATGAGCAAGCCAATCAACGGCAAGGAGCAGATTGCAAGGGTAGCAGCTATCTCTGCTTCCGATGACGAAGTAGGAACCATGGTAGCAGACGCTATGGAAAAGGTTTCCAAGGACGGCGTCATCACCATTGAAGAATCCAAGACAATGAAGACAGAGCTTGACCTGGTTGAAGGTATGCAGTTTGACAGAGGTTACCTGTCTGCTTATATGTGCACGGATATGGATAAGATGGAAGCTAATTTGGACGATCCATACGTGCTGATTACGGATAAGAAGATTTCCAATATCCAGGATCTGCTTCCTCTGCTGGAGCAGGTAGTTAAGATGGGCGCAAGACTTCTCATCATTGCTGAGGATGTGGAAGGCGAAGCACTGACCACCCTGATTGTAAACAAGCTGAGAGGCACATTCAACGTAGTGGCTGTAAAGGCTCCTGGTTACGGCGACAGAAGGAAAGAAATGCTGCAGGATATCGCTATCCTGACAGGTGGTACTGTTATCTCCGAGGAACTGGGTCTGGATTTGAAGGATGCAACCATGGAGCAGTTGGGACGTGCAAAATCCGTTAAGGTTCAGAAAGAGAACACCATTATCGTTGACGGCATGGGCGACAAGGATGCCATCTCCGCAAGGGTATCCCAGATTCGCAAGCAGATTGAGGAGACCACCTCTGACTTTGACAGGGAGAAGCTGCAGGAGCGTCTGGCTAAGCTGGCAGGCGGTGTGGCAGTTATCCGTGTTGGCGCTGCTACCGAGACAGAGATGAAGGAAGCTAAGCTTCGCATGGAAGACGCTCTGAACGCTACAAGAGCAGCTGTCGAGGAAGGCATCATCGCAGGCGGCGGTTCTGCTTATGTACACGCAGCCGCAGAAGTAAAGAGTGTTGTTGACGGACTGGAAGGCGATGAAAAGACCGGCGCCAGAATCATCTTAAAGGCTCTGGAAGCTCCTCTGTTCCACATTGTAGCCAACGCAGGTCTGGAAGGTGCCGTTATTGTAAATAAGGTAAAGGAGTCCTCCGTAGGCCACGGCTTTGACGCTTACAAGGAAGAGTATGTGGATATGATTGAAGCAGGCATCCTGGATCCTGTAAAGGTTACAAGAAGCGCACTTCAGAACGCAACCAGCGTTGCTTCCACACTGCTTACAACTGAAACGGTTGTTGCCAACATCAAGGAGCCGGCTCCGGCAGGCCCGGCAGCACCTGATATGGGCGGAATGTATTAATTCCCAAGGTGTGATATTTGATAGATGAAGTATAATAAGGATGGGACACAGCACAGGAATATGTGTGCTGCTGTCCCATCCTTTTTGCCCTCTCTGCCGTCCGCTGCCGTACGTGCGGCACGTGCTGGGAATCGCTTTTATTATACAAACATCCGGGCGGCTGTTGCAAAGACAAAGCACAGCACGATTCCGCAGACAGTAGGCACCAGGAAGGACATGACAGTCCATTTAAGGCTGCCGGATTCCTTGCGGATGGTAAGAAGGGTGGTGGTGCAGGGCCAGTGCATCAGGGAGAAGAGCATGGTGCTGACAGCGGTAATCCAGGTCCAGCCGTTATTTACCAGCAAATCCCTCAGCTGTGCCAGGCTGTCAAATTCCAGAAGGCTTCCCTGGGCCATATAGGCCATGATGATGATGGGAATTACGATTTCATTGGCTGGAAGTCCCAGGATAAATGCCATCAGAATCACGCCGTCCATGCCAAGAAGCTTTGCAAAGGGATCCAGGAAGCCGGAGCAATGTGCCAACAGGGTGATGCCGTTTACCTGTACATTTGCCATAATCCAGATTAAAAGGCCGGCAGGGGCAGCCACCGCAATGGCCCTTCCCAGCACGAACAGGGTCCGGTCAAAGATGGAACGGACAATCACCTTGCCAATCTGAGGGCGCCGGTAAGGAGGCAGCTCCAGGGTGAAGGAGGAGGGGATTCCCTTTAACACGGTCATGGATAGGGCTTTGGAGACCACAAAGGTCATGCATACGCCCAGGACAATGAACAAAGTCAGGAGCAGGGCTGACAGCATGGAGTCAAAGGCGCCTCCGGATACCCCCACGAAGAACATGGAGATAATGGCGATGAGGGTGGGAAACCTTCCGTTGCATGGCACAAAGTTATTGGTTATCATGGCAATGAGCCGTTCCCTGGGAGAATCAATGATGCGGCAGCCCACGATGCCCGCTGCGTTGCATCCGAATCCCATGCACATGGTATTTGAAAACTTGTAAACTATATTATAGCGGCTTTAGCTTGATATTGACATTATCATCATCAATTATGATGCGGTCTATAATCATAGTCAGGCAGGCCCTTTTTTCATCCAAGCTTCCTGTATCAGAAAGCGACATCAAAGTATCCCGCGCGGTTATCATTTCAGCGAGAGTTGTTACCGGCACATTTTTAGGTTTTGATACATTCAGTAGTGTCTCTTTTTCTTTATTAAGCGCATCCATTTTTTCCTGTATGGCTTCGATTGGGATGCCGCTGACTTGATACAGCTCTATCAGTTTCCCAATCTGCTTATCTATCTCTGCTAGGCGGATTGAATAATCTGTGACTGGGACTGGAATAGGATGGCTATTCTGTAATTTGGAAAAGTCTAACCTCATTATGTAATCCAACACCAGTCTGTCTAATTCTTCCATCTTCCATTTTTTATTCTTGCAGTTGGGGTCAACAATATATTTTTTATCTCCCTTAGTACGACTATAGCAAGAATAATTACCATGCTCACCATGGAACCGTGCCCCACACTTACCACAATATACGAGACTGGAAAGAAGAGTACTCGCCTTAAATGGAGACCGCTTGAAGGTGTCAGCGGCCCTCCTGGAGCTATTAAATAGGTCCTGCACCTGCCGGAATGTTTCTTCGGATATGATTGGTTGATGATTGCCTTGATAGGCTACCCCTTTAAACTTTACTTTTCCAATATATAGTTCGTTTTTAAGGACATTTCGGACTGAGACTTCATTGCTCCACCCTCCATATTTTTGTTGCATATACTGCCAACAGTTATGTATGGAATATCCCTTTAAAAACCGGTTATACAAATCCTTGACCTGTATGGCCTCATAATCATTTATTATAAGCTCACCGTCAATATAATCATAGCCGGTCGGTGCATTACCACCCCCATGAAAATATCCATTCTTGGCTCTGCCGATGCGCCCCATGGTAAAACGCTCCGTAATCTGGTCTTTCTCCAGCTGGGCAAAGACAGACAGTATTCCAATCATGGCCC
>OGSS01001885.1_pt1 | contig 11312 bp, 9 predicted proteins | sample 1553591 | NCBI WGS metagenome assembly OGSS01 (sample SAMEA2580061, study PRJEB22360) | human gut metagenome | biome: human gut; feature: human-associated habitat; material: faeces | place: Denmark | collected 2008/2010
ATTGCAATAATATGCTTAGTCACTTTATCTTTGTATTTATAGTCACCTATTTCATCTCCCACTATAAATTTAGCAACGCTATATGCTCTTCTTTGCGATAAATCTAAGTTGTATATATAACTTCCCACATCATCTGTATGACCTTCTATAACTATTTTGGATATATAGTCACCATAATCTTTATAAATAGTCTCTATGTACTTTGGAACAAACATTTTTAGCATTTCTTTAGCCTCTGGTTTTAAAACATCACTATCTACATCAAACATGGTTTTTTCACCAAAAGTTACTTGCCCATTAGATTTATCTACCTTCACAGGTATTCCACTTTTTTTAAAAGTTTCTTCAACAGAAGCATTGACATTCTTAGCTAAATCTTGTTCAACAGAACCTGAAATACTTTCTGAGCTAAATAAGATAAGAATTACAACCATCAATACAGTAGATAATAAATCTGTAAATGTTGGCCAAAAGCTACTCTTTTCAAATTCTCTGTTAACAGTTCTTCTATATTTATTATTCATTTAACTCATCCTCACCTATGACCTTTATTTCTTTATCCTCTATCTCATAAATTTCTTCACTAAAAGGATTAAATACATTATTAACATCATCCTTAAATAATTCTTCACTATCAAGAGGAACTTCATCATTCATAAAAGAGTTATTAAACATAACATCTAACTTATCTTGAATATCTAAAGAATTTTCAAACATCATATCCAGTTTAACTTGTAGGTCATTAGAAAAGTTTTCAATAATACTTGAGAGATTTTTTATTGAGTCATCTAAGGTAAACTTTTCATCTAAAAGGATTTTTTGATTTTGAGATATTTTATTTTCATGGGTCATTAATTTAGTTAATAAATCTTGAGCACTTCTTTCATATAGAGCAAATCCTGCATTTATATTTTTTATATAATCTCTAATTTTGAATTGGCTTTCAGTGGCATTGTATATATTTTTTGAAGATTCTTTTATATCAAATAAAATCTCTTTATTTATATTATCTTGATTATCGTATTTATCAAAAAGCTTTACAAATTTTATATTTAAAATATTAAACTGTTTATCTAATTTTCTTACGCTCTGGTCAAATGTCTTAATAGAACTTTGAGAACCTTCTAAAAGGCTTTTTAAAGCTTCTATACCACTGATAAATTCATCATTAAAGTCATTTAAATCTTTAGATATTTTATCAAATTTTTCAATAGCTTCTATAGACTTACTTATTTGTTTTATTGTATTTTTTACCTCTTCTACTTTTAAATCCATTCTTTCTGACTTAAAATGAGTTATTTCAGATGTTAGTAAATTTTCAGATTTTAACATTATTTGTATCAAAACATGTTCACAATCTTTTATCTTAGTAAAGTAACCTATAATTAGAGAAAATACAACTCCAAATATACTAGTTGTAAATGCAGTTTGCATACTACTAATAGTTGAAGGAAGTGAATTTATAATGTCTTTAGTATCAACACATAAAAGCATTGTAGAAAGACCAACAAACGTACCTAAAACCCCAAGTAATATACTTATTGAAGATGAATTTTTTATACTTCTAATTTTTTCTAACAATGGCAAATTATTATGCTTTAAATCAGATACAACTTCCTCTATAAATGAAGTTATATTTACGTCTGCATAAGGATTTTCTTTACTATATGTATAGTAGTCATCCCTTACCTTTTTATAAAACTCACTTGTCTTATAGTCTCTATTGATTTCGTCTAATTTTGAACTTACAAATGAATATACTCTGTTATTTTCTATTATTTTAAAAACAGAATACACAGTTATTGCAAGTAAAAACAATATAGTTATTGGATTAGTAAATATTGACTCTATTAAATTCGTTATTATGTTACTCAAATTTATCCCCTACCTTATAATTTATTTATCTATAATTTATACGTACAAGTTACTAAGAAAATACGTAAATAAACAAAATATTTATATTATATTTATGAAAAATGGTACAAATAGGTCATATTGTTAATAACATAATATATACGAGCTAAAAGTTATAGGGGGTGGCATAATGAATGACAACATAGTAGAAGTTAAAAATATAAATATGAACTTCTACACTAAGGAAGGCGAGCTTGAAGTATTAAAGGATGTCAATTTTAACTTGAAAGAAGGAGAAATATTAACTTTGCTTGGTCCTTCTGGAAGTGGTAAATCTACAATATTAAATATTCTTACTAATCTTTTAAAACCGACTAGTGGTGATATAAAGATTACTGGAAATATTGGATATATGTTTCAAAAAGATAATTTGCTTGAATGGAGAAATATAATGGATAATATAACTATTGGATTGGAAATTCAAGGCAAAAAAGATAAAAAATCTTTAGATAGAGTTGAAAGCCTTTTAAAGACTTATGGATTATGGGATTTTAGAAGTATGTATCCAAAAGAATTATCTGGAGGTATGAGACAAAGAGTTGCGCTTATTAGAACACTTTCTGTAAATCCAGATATTCTACTTTTAGATGAACCTTTTTCAGCTCTTGATTATCAGACTAGATTATTAGTTTGTGATGATGTTTATAGTATTATTAAGAATGAGAATAAGTCTACTATTTTGGTTACACATGATATTGGTGAAGCAAGGTGTATAAAAGTGCAACTTTAGAAAATGAGTATATTGTGGAATTATTTCTAATATAAACATATAAGTGAATAGTAACGTTTTGAAATTTTTTAAACTCATCATAAAACTTTAAAAGACTATGCTTTGAAATATTTTTTTAGCATAGTCTTTTTTTAAAATACACAAATATATTATTTAGATATTACTATTATAATCCTTCAAATGCACATTTTATTCTATTCATACACTCTTCTATAATTGTTCTAGGTGAAGCAACATTTATTCTTTCAAATCCTGCTCCTTCTTCTCCGAATATGTATCCTTCATCTAGCAATACCTTCGCCTTGTTAAGCATTACATATTCAAGCTGTTTTGCATCTAATCCATACCCTCTAAAGTCTAACCAAACTAAGTAAGTTCCTTGAGATTTTATTATCTTTACTTTAGGCATATACTCATTAACAAAATCTTCTACATATTTAATATTACCATCTATATACTCATTTACTTGATTCATCCAATCTTCACAATCATTATAAGCAACTTTAGTAGCAACTATTGCGAATGGATTAGGTAGGAATATAGCTAATTTAGAATCTGTTTCAAGCATCCATTTTTTTTGTAATTCCTTATTATTGATTACTATATTTGATAATTGCATACCAGCTAAGTTAAAACTCTTACTTGGAGCTGTACAAGTTATTATTCTATCTTTATAATCAGGACATGCTACTTCTAATGGTATATGCTTTTCACCTTTACGAATAATATCACAATGTATTTCATCAGATATTATCCACAAATCATATTTCTTACATATGTCTACTATTTTTCTAAGCTCTTCTTTTTTCCATACTCTACCAACTGGATTATGAGGACTACATAATATAAACACCTTATTATTTTCATCTTTAGCTAATTCTTCAAATCCATCATAATCCATAGAATAATGACCATCTTCAAACTTTAAAGGACTATTAACTACTTTTCTTTCATTGTTAGTTATTTTATCTTCAAAAGGATAGTATACAGGCTTTTCTATTATGATACCATCACCCTTTTGTGTTAATATTTGTGTGAAAAATCCTAACGCAGGCACAACCCCTGGGCTAAAGAATATATTCTCTTTTTCTATTTTCCAATCAAATCTTCTCTTAAACCATCCACATACAGCTTCATAATAATCATCAGTTTGTTGAGAGCTATATCCAAATATTTTTCTGTCTATTCTTTCATGCATTGCATTAATTATCTCAGGGGCACATGCAAAATCCATATCTGCTACCCATAGTGGTAGTGCATCTTCTGGAGATTCTGGCATAAATTGACTCTTAAGATCATATTTAAGACAGTTTGTTCCACTTCTATCTATTACTTCATCAAAATTGTATCTTATTTCAGTTGTTTCCATTTTCTTTCCTCCCAAAATTATTAAATATGTTTTATAACCAAACTTGTCCACCTATTCCTACTGGTATACCTATTGTCATCCAAACTACTACTAAAACTGCAAGTACTACAAAGTAACCTATAGTGTAAGGTATCATAGCTGAGAATATAGTTCCCATACCTGCATTTTTATCGTATTTTTGGACTGTTGCTAAAAGTATTATAAAGAATGCATTTAATGGTGATAAATGATTGGTTACAGAATCTCCTAATCTATATACAAACTGAGTAAATGCTGGATGTATGTTTAATTGCATTAACATTGGAACAAATACTGGTCCAAATATCATCCATTTTGTACTTCCGCTTATAACAAATATATTTATAAACGCTACTAGTACTAAGAATAGCAGTATTATAACTTGTGGTGGTAGTGGCAATGAGTTGAGTAATGCTCCACCTTTTATAGCTAGTACCTGTGCTAAATTAGACACTGAGAATAGCGTTAAGAATTGACCTATAACTATTGCAAGTACGATAAACGGTGCCATTGCTGCCATTGATTGACATAATATATCATTTAAGTCTTTTACAGTCTTGATTTTACCAACCCTCATTCCATACACAATCCCTGGCAAGAAGAATAGTATTACTATAAAAAACTGTAAGCAAGACATAAGTGGTGCTCCAAATATTAAAGAACCTTCTGGACTTCTTAAAAAACTATTAGCTGGTATACACAAAGCAATTAATAACGCTACATAAGCTAAAACTGTAAAACCTGCTAACTTTGCTGCTTTTGCTTGTTCTTTTGTGACCTCAAAACCTTGATTATCATCTATACCTTCTGGTTTACCAGTATACTTACCTAATTTAGGTTCTATAAATTTAACCGTTACTATTGTTGATACTGTAGCTACTATAAACGCAGATACAAATAGTGCATAATAACTAGCTAATAATGTCATATCAAATGCAGGTTGAATAGTTTGAGCAGCTGATACAGTTATTGGCGTTAGCGTAACGTCCCATCCCCCAGGAATTACAGCTGTTGCAAATCCACCACCAACTGATGCAAATCCACAGAATATACCAGCTAATGGATTTCTATTTAATCCATAAAATATTGCTCCTGCAAGAGTTGGTACTAATACAAAAGCAGCATCACCAGCTTGATTAGCAAATACTCCTATAAAAGCTATTATAAATACAACCGCATTCCCCTTAACTTTTGATAAACTCATTTTTATGGCAGTTGAAAAAAATCCTGTCTTTTCACAAACTCCTGTGGCAATTGCCATAACTAAAACTACTCCAAGCACAGGGAAGTTTTGGAAGTTCTTAACAAACTCTTGCATAAATAGTACTAAACCTTTTGCACTTATTAAGTTCATAACTTTTATTAACTTTCCTGTAGCAGGACTTGTTGCTGAAAAACCTAAAAAGCTTGCTATTGCAGATAATGCTACTACTATCAATGTAATATATGTAAATAATGCTAGAGGATGTGGCATTTTATTCCCAACTCTTTCAATCCATCCTAAAAATCCTCCACCACTTTTTTTCTTATTTTCCTTTAATGCACCTTGCATTTTCATCCCCCCATTTATAAAATTCGATTTATTTTAGTTATTATTTTTATTTAAAAATTCAACTGCATATTTAGCCATAAATTCGCAACCTAACTTTAATGTATCTTCATCTATATTGTACTTAGGATGATGTTGTGCATATATTATTCCTTTTTCTTTGTTACCTACCCCTAGATAACAATAAAAGCCAGAATACTCTTTTAATATTTCACCATAACAATCTGATGCACATATTGGCTCATAAGAATCTAACTCCAATCCATCTATATTAGAAACTATTTCTTTAGCCATCTTAACTGCTTCTTCATCATTGATAACAGGTCCTATGCCTCCAGTATGAGTAACCTTCACATCCACTCCATAAACTTGTCCAACACCATTACTCATTTGCTTTATAATGTCAAACACTTTTTTGCCTGATTCTTCAGTAAAATATCTATATCCACCTATTACCTCTGCATTGTTTGGAATAACATTTCCTATTGTAGTTCCTCCATGTATTGCACATGCATGTACAACACATTGTTCTAGTACACTTATATGATTAACTGGTATAGAAGATACTTTTAAAACTATATCACAAGCTGGCTTTATAGGATCTATGCTTTGATCTGGTCTAGAACCATGACCTCCTCTACCTGTTATGTCTATTCTCCAACCAGACCCACCAGCCATACGAGGTCCTGGTTCAACAGAAATTTTACCAGCTTCAATATCGGACCAAACATGAGTAGCTATTAATCTATCTGGTCCTCCATTTTCCTTAAAGTACTGTATTATCTCCTTGTGTCCACCACCAACTTCTTCAGCTGCTTGAAAAACTAATAATACTCTACCTTTTAAATCTTTTCTTATATCATTTAGCATATGTGCAAGTCCTAGTAACATAGCTCCATGAGCATCATGTCCACAAGAATGCATTATTCCATCATATTCTGATTTGTATTCAACATCTGAATCTTCTTGCATTGGAAGCGCATCTATATCTCCTCTAATTGCAATTGTCTTACCTTCATTTTTGCCTTGTATAGTAGCTATTACGATATTTGGTTCAATAGATACAAAAGGGACCCCTATTTTTTGTAATTCTTCCCTTATTCTTTGGGTTGTTCTTATTTCTTTAAAAGATAATTCTGGATACTTATGAAATTCTCTTCTCATTTGAATTACATATTCTTCGTATTTTTCACTTAATTGTTTTAAATTCATAACATCCCCCTAAAATAGTTATTATAATTTAAATATAGTTTAGCTACTAAACTATATTTAAATGGTATCACTACTTTTTCTCTATGTCAATATAAAACGTTTTCATTTTTATTTTTCTCAAATTTTTTAACTTTTTTCTGTATTAAGCTGATATATTATAGTATTTTTCTAGTTATTTTTCTATTTTTATCTTAATATAATGAGTTCTTTTATTTTTAGTAAATTAAATAATAGTAGATTATAGACATTAAAAAAGTTTAGTGGTTAAACTTTAAACCACTAAACTTTTTAATCATATACCTATTATATTTTTATATAATGTGTACTTAAGTACTACTTCTATAATATCTATTTCTCTTTATTCAACTTCAATCTTAGCTACACTTTTTCAGAATCATTATTTTCCTGCGGAGATTCTTCTAATAAATTAATAAACAAATCAATTACTTTATAAAAACTATCTATCTCCTCTAATGTACACTCCTTGATTAAGTATTCAAATGTTCTTGTAACATCTATGGTGTCATATAGTTTATGTGCCTTACTTAACTCTACTCCTGATGTGGTTGGATATAGTAATATAGTTTTTGCATTTCCTTCTTTCTTTTCTTTAGTTATATAACCCTTTTTCTCCAATTTAGATATAGTTTGAGATATTGCACCTTTAGTTCTGTTCCATATTTTAGCTAACTGAGTTGGACTTATTCCTGGATTTTCTTCAATCGCTGTTAGCATATGTACTTCAACCATGTTTATAAGTTCCCCAGTTCCATAATCTTTAGGTTTATTGATAAACTCATTATATAATATTACAAATTTATATAATGAGTTTGATTTAGCTTTAAGATACAAAAAAATATCATTCATACTTGCTTGTTCCTTCTTTACTATCTCTTCCATATAACGTCTCCTTTTAAGCCACTTGCTTCTATGCATATTCTAATTGATAAGATTCTCTCTTTAGATATTATACCATATTAACTTTTATTTCAATCGATAAAGGAAACCATTGTAAAAGTTTCTTATTACTTTAACTAGCACTCGATTTAACTGGATTTATTTTATTAATAACATGGCAATAAACTTTATAATTCTAATTAGTTTTAAATAAGAAACAAATTCTTATGATAATATTACGAGTAAAAATAATATTTTAAAATGTAAGATTAGTGATAAGGAAAAGATTATCAGTAAAATAGTATTGGTTATCCAAATGTAGAGCATTTTATTAGATTATTTAATAAAAAATATAATATGTCTCCCAGTAAATATAGAAAAAATACGTCTAAAATATAACATTATTTATAAAAAAAGCTATGAATTTTAATTCATAGCTTTTTTAAATATGTGTGCTTATTTAAGAGTTTGTATTTTAAATTATTTATTTGATTATTATTAACTTAACTTGATTTTTATTAATTTTGAGATGCCCAATCTGCCGGATATGTTACATATATAAATCTAGCATAATCAGGTACAGAAAATTGTATCTTACTTCCGTTTGGTATGAATATTAATTCACCTGAAGAAGCAGAAACCTTTCTTCCATCTATTATTATATCTAAAGTTCCATCTATTACATAATCTATTTCATCATAGTTTAGAGTCCAATCAAAAGTTGTTTCTTTCATTTCCATCATACCACAACCTAATCTTGGGCTTTCCTCTAATGTAAATAAATCTTTTGTGTAAACTACATCACTTGGATTCCCTGTATCTAATCTATCAGATTCACTAACTTTTACAGTTGGTAACTTTATAGAAGTTATTCCACTAATGTCTTTATTTCTAACAAAATCTACTGTGTCTTTAGTTCCACTTATTTTTTCTTCTATTATTTGTCTTACTAATGTTTCAATTAAATTTTTATCTATATTTGATATATCCATCTTATACATTCTCCTTCTTTAGTGTCTTATTTGCGATAACCATAGCTAACAATACTGCTGTTATACCACCAACTAATTTAGCAACTATCATTGGTGTTATCATATTAGAATTAAATCCTGCCGTAAATCCTAAGTGGTCTCCAAATACGAATGCTGCTGATACAGAGAATGCTACATTTATTATTTTTCCTCTATTGTCCATATCTTTCATCATACCAAACATTGGTATACAGTTAGCTAAACTTGCAACAAGGCCTGCTGCTGATACATCATTCATTCCAAGAACTTTTCCTAAAGCCATTAATGGTTTATTAAATACCTTTGTTATAACAAACACTAATGGGAATGCTCCTGCTAAAACTATTGCTATATCTCCAACTATTTCTATACCTTCACTGATTGGTTTCATTCCAGGTATTACAACTATTCCTGTTAAAGCTTCAACTATGGCAGCAGCAAGTCCTAAAGTTATAACTATTACTACACCTTTTCCAAAGTATGTGAATCCTTTTATCATAGCATTTTCGAATTTTAATAATCCAAGTGCTATAACTACTGCAAATATTATTATTGGCACTAAGTTTCTAAGAACCATCATTACCTCGAATCCTGCAACTAATCCACCAACGAATGCTCCAATAGGTATTGTTATTATACCTGCAAGTATTCCTGTTGCTAAGAATTTTTGGTCTTCTTTTTCAATTATTCCAAGCGCAACTGGTATTATAAATACTATTGTAGGTCCCATCATAGCACCTACTATTAATCCACCAAATAACCCAGCATTAGGGTCTTTCGCAAGTTCAAGTGCAAGTGGCGCACCACCCATATCATTAGCTAATAAACTTCCAGCAAACATAGCTGGGTCAGCTCCAAGTATATTAAATACTGGTACTACAATTGGTCTTAATACATCAGCAAGAACTGGTGCTAAACATATAACACCAACCATTGCAACTGCAAGTGACCCCATTGCCATTATACCTTCTTCAAATTGTTCTCCAAGACCAAATTTGTTACCTATACATTTATCTATAGCTCCAAGTACCATGAAGACTACCATTACATAGATTATAATTTCGTTTATACTCATAATTCCCCCCATTATTTTATTAGACTTTTTATTATTTGACTGTCTACTGATGGTATTACAGTCTTATATATTACTTCTTTTTCTCTTACTACATTTTCACTTTCTTTTAATGCATATTCTAAACTACTTAAATCTCCTGCTACTATATATACTAATTTGCCACCTATAGCAAAAGATAATTGAAGTTTTACTAATACTAAGTCGCCAGATTTTAAAGTCTTATCAAGCATTTTTATTCCAGCGCATATTTTACTACTTTCAACAACGCCTATAGAGACTATACTATCTAGCTTTTGATACTTATTTTTAAATCCATCTAATATTTCTTGTGAAATTGCATTTATTACGAAGTTATCTACAATATATCCTTCTCCAAGTTTTATTCCATAATCTACACATTCATTTATATAAGAAGTTTCTCCACCTACTATTATTAGAAATTTACCTGGGCAAATACTTTTTAAGTACAATACATCAACTGAAGATTTCTTTATCATTTCATTGGATACTTCTATACCTTTAGCAATGCTTTTAAACTCTATAGCTCCTATACTTTTATTCATCAAACACCTCAAACGAATCGACTACTCCAACTATAGTTGCATCTACTGGAACATGAGATTTTTCAATCGACTCTCTAGCTGAGGAACCTTTGGATATAAGAACTAAGTCTCCATTTCCTGCTCCTGCATTATCGGCTGCAACCATGAAGCCTTCCTTGTATGTGTCTTTAGTTTTTAAAATTTTTACAACTAAAAGTTTTTGGCCACATAATTTTTCATCTTTTCTTGTAGCCCAAACATTACCTACAACTTTTCCTATATCCATAAAATTACCTCCTTACAGTTTCTTTAGTTTGAGATGGTGTATTCTCATAAAATCTACAGCTAATGGTGTTATTATACTTTTTTTATTAACTAATATGTTTTTAACTCCATTTATAGTTGGTTTTCTTAAGTCAGCTTCCGATATAAGTTTTTTATTCCTTAAATCTAAACTAAATTCATTATCTATTTTTACACTTTCTACACTGGTTAAATTTAAAACATCTTTATCTAAAACTTTTGTATCTTCTTTTTTAGAACCTCTAGTACTTTCTAGTTCTTTCTTTATATTTAACTTATTTTTAGTTATAACATTTAAGTCTTTTATAATTTCTACACCAAATTTACATATTTCATCTTCAAATGACATAAATTTCTTATATAATGCTTTTGGTGCAGTATCCTTATATTTTTTGTATTCAATTCCTTCATCTAGGACATATACTTTTTTGCCCTTCATAATCATTTTTAGTATAAATCTTTCTTCATCACTTGTTGAATTTCCAAGTGCTATATTCGATAGCCCCCTCATACAAAGTCTTGAAACTATCACTATTTCACATTCCCTTATACTTTTATCAAATTCTACTATTTCAAATTCATCTTTTAATAAGTTAAATTTATTGTTATCTTGTTCAAATACAATCACAGCTTTAGGTTTATTAGATATTTTTATTTCATTACTATTTATTTTTTTATAGATTTCTTCCGTTA
>OGSS01001888.1_pt1 | contig 11262 bp, 8 predicted proteins | sample 1553591 | NCBI WGS metagenome assembly OGSS01 (sample SAMEA2580061, study PRJEB22360) | human gut metagenome | biome: human gut; feature: human-associated habitat; material: faeces | place: Denmark | collected 2008/2010
CAACATAACCCTTTCCTCCTAATGCCTGTCTGATTTATAAAGCTTCAGCGTAATCCTCGTAATGCCCTCCGTCCGCTCAATATGCAGTACGTCCTCTTTCCGGTAAAACAATTTTAACCGTTCCCTCACATTTTTAAGTCCGATGGAAGTTTTGGGGATGGGCGTTTCCTGAAGGACGGGCCTGTCCCCGGAGTGGTCCCTGTCCCCGGGGTGGTCCCTGCCCCCGGAGTGGTCCCTGTCCCCGGAGTGGTCCCTGTCCCCGGGGTGGTCCCTGTCCCCGGGCCGTCCTCCGGTTTCCGGCTGTTCCCCTTCCTCCGGGAATCCCACGCCGTTGTCCGCCACCACAGCCTCAATATAATCCGGCTTCTCAGTAATCAGTATATCCACCTGTCCCCCGCTGACCCGGTCCTTCAGCCCGTGCTGGATACTGTTCTCCACCAAAGGCTGGATTGTCAGCGGCGGAATCATCACATCCTGGCCCATAAATGACTTGCGCACATCCAGACAAAAGGTCACCCTGCCCTTTAAATGCAGCTTCTGTATATACAGGTATGACTGAAGCAGTTCAATCTCAGCGTCTAATGGAATGGAAACCGTATTGATTTCAATGCTGCTTCGCAGTATTTTGGAGATGGCCCTGACCAGCTGGATGGAGGTATCCCGCTCTCCCAGCTGGATACTGCGGATTACCAGGCTCAGGGTATTAAACAGGAAATGGGGATTCATCTGCATCTGCAGCTCCCGGATCTTTGCCTCAGCCAGCCGTTCCTTCATCTGGTGGGTCTCCTGCAATTCCGTAATCATGGTCCTGATTTGCCGCTTCATCTGGTCAAATGTGGCGGATACCTGGTTCAGCTCCGCGAAAGGCGTCTCCTCAATGTCTGACGCATCCAGGTTATTGTTCATGATTTCCCTGGCTGCGTCCGTCAGCCGTTTGATGGAATTCAGGATGCTGGTGCTCATCTGATGGTTCAGGACCATGCCAAAGAGGCTGGCTGCCACAAAAAATACAATCAGGATACTGTTAGTAAATCCCAGCGTCCTGCTGTGGCTGGCAAAGGCAGTGTTCAGGTACTCCAGGTACTGGCTCATCAACTGGTTCAGGCACCGCTCAATCTCCAGATCCGCCTCATCCAAATCAGCCATCAGGCTGGGATAGTAGTCCCCGTCAGGCCGGATGTAGGACTCTGCCATCTCCCGCCTGTACTCAGCCACCTGCCCCACAATCCGGTACATCATCTTGCACTTCCGGTCATTTCGCATCTTCTCATCCAGTCCCCGCAGCTGGCTGTCAAAGAGCTCGCACTCGTCGTAATACTGCTTAAGCGTCCCCTCGTCATGGCTTTTGCTGTACAGCTTAAAATAGGTCTGTCTCCTGTTATTGATGGCCAGCAGCCCGTTCACCTGCTGGTAATCCTGTAAAAGCCCGTTGTAACGGCGGGAGGATCCCACATTCACAAGGGCATTGGACGCTATGAAGATAAAGGCCACCAGCAGCAGAATCAGATGGTTCCTTGTCATTTCTTTTCGTATGGATTTCATGAGTCTTTTCTCACTTTTCTGTGGGGGATTTTTCTTGGGTGAATTTTCTTCTGAGGTTATTCTACAACGGCAGGGGAAGAAAAACAAGTCAGACTGAGTCTGACTTGTTGGCTGAACAAAAACGTTGGCTGGCTGGCGGATATGGATATCAGGCCTCATACTATTTTATCTCAGCAATCTCCATCACAAAAGGCTGATCCCAGTAAAATGCGGTTCCAAAAAATTTCAGTGTTACTTCCGTGTCACCTTCCTCATAAAAGATCCGGAAACCGCTCAGATTTCCCTTCTCATCAAATTCATACCGTTCACGCTCCCATCCTCCCCCTCTTAACTTTCTCTCGCAGAGAAGGCTCTTTAATGCAAGCTCCCTATCTTCATGTACGGCCGCCACATCGATGTATACCGCCGGCCGCTCCGTCACTTTAACATTCCCCTCTCCGTCCTCTGATTCGATGGTCTGGGGCTCCTTCATCCTGGTGATGCCGAGAATCCGTACTGAACCGTCTCTCCACGGAATGGTTTCCTTTAATTCTTTATAATCCTCCGGGACAGGCAGGGTGACGGGCTCGGATTCCTCTCTGTTCAAAAACGTGATTCCCGGAATATGCATCTGAAACGGCCCATCCTGCTCCTCCTGGGGAACGCCGAACAGGCATCTGGTACGCCGGCCATACTGCTTTATATCCGTCAGCCGGTAATGTCCCAGATTGTCCCAATAGGGATTGCAAACCAGTTGCTTAATTGCATATTGTTTACCGTTTCCGGATATGGTCGGCAAATCCATATCCAGAGGCGGCGGATTGTACGCAATGATTATAGACGCCTTTTCCTCTTCACTGTACACATACCAGGATATCAGAATTCCCTCCTTTACCCTTTCCCCCATGCTTATGATAGAAATACCGTCATGGGTATCCATGCTTCCATGTTCCTTTTCTGCCAATTCCTCCAAAGTACCATATTCCGGCACACGCTTCATGGCAAATTCCACAGGTTCTTCAAAATCAAGAAGCCGAAGCGCATAACCTGACAAAAGCTCATCGGAGACAGGCGCAGACGGGAGCTCAAATCTTGCCTCAATGATATAACGCCAGTTCCCATATAACTCAAAATAGCTGGAATAATCAATATATACCGATTCCACAGGCTTAATACCGCCTTCCGGGATACCGGGTCCTGTGAGGAACAGTCCTTCGCCTGATTTCCAAAGCTCATCCTGATACTTCTCTGAAACAATCATGCTCCCGTCACTCAGCGTAAAATACCGGCTGTCTGCAGGAGGTTCCACGCCCTCCGGGATTTTCTGTACCTTTGCATAGTCATCCAGAACCAAACTTACAAGCAGTTCCTGCTTCTGGTGGAGAGCAGATGTCAGAGATATGGTCTTTTCTTTTTGGGGCAGTTTGGATTCAACTACAGCATCCAATTCATAAACCGGATATTCCGATTGAATGATTCCATATTTTGAAGCAAACTGATACGGCAGGGCTGAAATAGACCCCCGGGAATCCGGGTCCGCCGTCTCTTCCGGGTTTGGCTTCACTTCCGGGTCCGCCTTCCCTTTCGGACCTGCCTCCGATTCTGATTCCAGCTTTGCTTCCGGCACCGATTCCTGTTCCATGCCGGCTGCTGGCTTGGAAGCATCCTCCTGTGTTCCTGAGCCCGTTGCCTCTCCCCCCGGACCTCCTCCCGTCCGGCAGCCGGACAGCCAAACAGCCAGCAGGGCTGCTGTCATAAAAATAGATATTGTGCTTCTCCTCATGGCGAGTCCTCCTCTCTCCAATAAAATCCACATATATTTATCTGCTTTTATCATAACAGGGCTGCTGCCTGTATTTATTTCTTATTTCTTACATCTTCCGAATATAAAGATTAATAAATCAAAAAGAATCCCCTGAAAGCCGCAGCTCTTAGGAGATTCGCTTTGTGATATAATACACGCAGCATCTTTTATGCTGATATTACTGCACCCAGGGGTGTGTCAAGTTATTGACACTCTTTCTGCCATTTTATATACCACTCGGGAATATTCTTCGACATTCTGACAATCTCTCCACTTTTATAGATAGCAAACCTGCGAAACTCATTTGTATTATCATATAGTGCTGCCAGGTCGCACAAACCTATCATTTGATGCAGATTACTCAAACTTTCTCTAAATCTCTTTTCAACATCCTTGTCTGGTATTCCATGACCTCCTATTTTCACTCGTTCGGCAATTCTCTGCTTTGCTATCTCCGGAAAATCCACACCGACATAATGTAATTCTATCCAATAACCAGATTGTTTTGCTTTGTGTATTGTACGCAATTATATTGATTCGCGGCATCGTATCCTGATAACGTGTTGTTCTATATAAAGTTGACTTTCCCACCCCATTTACTCCAGCATATAAAATGTATTTTTTCATTTATAACCTCTTTTGGGCTATTACTTTCTTCTGTTGTTTCTGTAAAAGAAAATCACTTAACATAGAAAAAAAATCCTGTTCTTCCTCTGTCTCCGCGCTTAAGACCAATTCCATGGTTTCGTCTATATCCATATCTTTACATTCCTCATATAATCTTTTTGCAGCTTCGGTCTTTGACATAAAATCACTCTCCTCTTTCCTCTACCAAAGCAGAGGTAACATAAAAAGCCGGATTTACCGACTTTTCAACTTTAAAAATTTCAGCTGTCTCATTTATTATACAGAAAAATGGGTGAAATGAAAAGGCGTGATTTTTTCTTCACGCCTTTTCATCTTCAACAAACTATTGAACCCAGGGTTGTGTCAAGATAATGATACCCCCTTTTCAAGTTAAATGCTCATTTCGGTAATATCTTCTAACATACGAATAATATCTGTTCATATTGTTCCATAGGTAAGTATGGAATCCTGTGACTTCGCTATCTGCATGAGCACAAGCCGGAGATGTATCGGGAATTTCTCTTAACCGGTAAGCTGGCGGAGCATAGTAGCAATATTGATAAATCTGCTTTAGAACGTGCGGAACTTATACGAACAGATTATCTACGGAAGAATCCCTTGCCTAAAGAAAACACGATGGAACTATCCGGCTATCCACGCTGGCGCAACAGATTGTGAATGAGATTGTAACAACAGAATTGATATATCAGTAGCTAAAAATGACCACGCAGATACCATTGCTGGCCTGTGTGGTCATTCTGGATACGTTTATTCTTTTTGATTTCCGTATGGTGCTTCGGATTCTGCCGCCATGGAAAGATTGCTCTGCGGGTTTATCTCGTATATGACAGTCTTAGGTTCTTCCTGTTCCGCAAAAGCAGCCGGTCCGCCAATCCCAAAATACTTCTCAAAAAATGCTTTCAGCTTGTCTATCACACCCTGCTTTTTCTGGGCTCTGCCTCCGCCTCCAAAGCGGGAAACAGGCGGCATCAGCTTGTCGATATCCGTTCCGACGGTCTTAATCTCACCATCACGAAATGCGTTCTCAAGAAATTTACGGGTATCCTCCGGCCTTAACTTTTCTTCTGAAATAAGGCTTTGAAGTTCCTGTTCGCGCTGTGCAGCTACATAATCATGCCATTCACTCATGACATCATCGACATCGTTGACACCTGCAATAAATGTTTGAATCAGCTGTTTCTTGCTGCGAAGCTCCGGACTGGCGTCAATCGCCTTGTTGATGGTAATAATAACTTCCTTATCCTCGCAGTGAGTATCGTGATACTTCTTGACAAGCATCAGGATATAATCGATGTTGATTTCAATCTGCTTGATCAGTTCCACTTCAAACACGATATCATCAATGATATCCACACGTTCCCCTGCTTCACGCCTGCGTTTCCATTCATCACGCAAATCCTGATATCTGCCAAGGTAGTCCTGCAGATCGCGCTGGGTAATCATTTCCTTGTCCTTGAATTCATCGAAGGAACTGAGCAAGTTCCGAATTCGCAGGATTGCGCCGAACAACGCAATAAAATTCTTTTGGTTCTGCTCTCCAGCAATCTGCGGCTGTGACAATGGGAACTTATTCGCCAAATCCTCCATCAAATCCACATAGCCCGGCATCGGTTTTCCGTCCACAGATTCATAGCCATAATAATAATCTTTGAAGCTTTTCAGCAGCACGATACCGCCAGCGTTCTTATCCCCAAACAGGGAAATGGCACTGTCCACCCGTTTTTGCAGATTTCGGAAACATACAATATTGCCGAAGGTCTTGATCGAATTGAGGATACGGTTTGTCCGGCTGAATGCCTGTATCAGGCCGTGCATCTTTAGGTTCTTATCCACCCACAGAGTGTTCAGTGTAGTGGCATCAAAACCCGTGAGGAACATATTTACCACGATCAGCAAATCCAGTTCTTTATTCTTCATTCGCAGAGATACATCTTTATAGTAATTCTGGAATTTATCGCTGGAAGTGTCATAGTTGGTATGGAACATCCCATTGTAGTCCTTGATGGCTGATTCCAGGAAATCACGGGAGGACTGATCGAGAGCCGAGGTATCCTCTGGGTTTTCCTCATCCAGAATTCCATCCGTTTCTTCCTCGTTTGCGGCATAGCTGAAAATTGTTGCAATTCGCAGTTTTTTTGTCGGGTCTGCGGCCATCTGACGCATAAACTCTTGATAGTACAGTTTCGCCATTGGCACGGATGCAACCGCAAAGATGGAGTTAAAACCGCTGACACGCTGTTTCCGTTTGATTTCCTCCACTGCACCACGGTCAGCAGAAGCCACCTCTGCGATATTGGTCAATGTGTTAAAAATATAGGTCTTATCTCCACGATAGGTCTTCTGGTCGAAATGCTCCAGAATATATCTCGTCACCAATTCGATACGCTTTGGAGCCATCATAGCTTTTTCGCGGTTGATGTCCCAGACCATCTCATCCGTGATTTCCTCGTCCACATCCATGGTTTTGATATAATCCACACGGAATGGCAGGACATTTTTATCATTAATGGCATCCACAATGGTGTAGGTGTGTAATTGGTCACCGAAGATCTGTCCTGTAGTAAAAAATTCTGGGTTCTTTGCTCTGCCGGAGTTTACTGCGAAAATAGGTGTTCCCGTAAATCCGAATAGATGATATTTCTTGAAGTTTTTTACGATAGCTGTGTGCATATCCCCGAACTGACTGCGGTGGCACTCATCAAAAATAATTACGATGTGCTTGTCATATACCGGGTGACCGCTGTTCTTTTTGATAAAGGTAGCCAGCTTTTGAATGGTGGTAATGATGATGTGCGTGTTGGGGTTCTCCAACTGCTTTTTCAGAATCGCCGTGGAGGTGTTACTGTTGGCGGCGCCCTTCTCAAAGCGGTCATATTCCTTCATGGTCTGGTAATCCAGATCCTTGCGGTCCACCACAAACAGTACCTTGTCAATGTATGCAAGCTGTGACGCCAGCCGCGCAGTCTTAAAGGAAGTCAGCGTTTTGCCCGAGCCTGTGGTGTGCCAGATATAGCCGCCGCCTTCCACACTGCCGTATTTTTTATAATTTTGGGCAATCTCGATCCGGTTCAAAATACGCTCGGTTGCCGTAATCTGATACGGCCGCATGACCATCAGCATATTTTCTGAAGTGAAGATACAATATTTGGTCAACACATTCAGGATAGAGTGCTTTGCAAAAAAGGTTTTGGTAAAATCAATTAAGTCCGGGATCACGCGATTGTTGGCGTCCGCCCAGAACGATGTAAATTCAAAGCTGTTGCTCGTTTTCCCTTTCTTTGCATTCGCCGAGGCTCCGTCCCTGATGGCATTGAAACGGGTGCTGTTGGAATAATACTTGGTGTTTGTGCCGTTGGAAATAACGAAAATCTGCACATACTCAAACAAACCGCAGCCGGCCCAGAAGGAGTCGCGCTGATAGCGGTTAATTTGATTAAACGCCTCACGGATGGCAACACCACGCCGTTTCAGTTCGATATGTACCAAAGGCAGGCCGTTTACAAGCACGGTCACATCATAGCGGTTGTCATACTTGGCCCCGTCCTCTTTACCGATTATATCCCCCTGGGGACCTCCTCTGCCGGTTTCACCGGCACTCACCTTGTACTGGTTAATGACCTGCAAGCGGTTGTTGTGGATATTTTTCTTGTCAATCAATGTAATATTCTTGGTAGAACCATCATCACGCTTTAATACCTGGACAGAGTCCTCCTGGATTTTCCGTGTCTTTTCCACGATATGCTCATTAGGATTTGCCACGGAGTCATTGAAAAAGCGCTCCCATTCGGTATCGGTAAAACGGTAACCGTTCAGTTCTTCCAGTTTTGTGCGAAGATTGGAAATTAAGTCTTTCTCTGTGTGAATGATCAGATATTCATAACCCTGCTCACAGAGCAGGCGGATGAACTCCTTTTCCAGAGCCGCCTCGCTCTGATAGCTGTCGGAACGGCGCTTCTCCGGTTCGTATTCCGTCACAACGGTGTTTTCTGTGGTCGCGGCTACTATGTTGAAATAAGGCACATCTGTCCACCTCCTTATCTTTTGAGTTCTTCAAATGTTAACAGCTTGTCCCGATAGTATTCGTATTGCTTTTGGCGGGCGGCGATTTCGGCGGGTAAGCCGGTCGTTAGATCGTTGCAGAGGGCGTCGAAGCGGTCAAGTATTTCAACAATGCGCTCCTGTTCAGTCAGTGATTTAACCGAGTCCTCTGGGTATGGAATGGGGATAGCAATGTTCAATACCAATGAAGAGTTTAAGTCACCTCTTGCTCCTTGCTTTTTTGAAAGTAATTCTTCATATTGACTGCAAACACAATAGAAAATATATTTATATAAAGCCTTTGATTCATTTATTTGCAGATTTAAACAGTGTTGATTGGTGGTTGTAGGTATTTTATTGATTGCACATCGTCCGGCGGTTGCTCCTGAAATGGCTACAATAACACAATTAGAGGGAATCCATTTTGCAGCTGTTTTTTCAACTGCTTTTTCCGTAATAAAACTATCTATTTCTTGTATTTCATTAAATCTCACATCTTGAGTGCGTAGCCAAGGAATATTCCCGTTATCATAGTATGTACTATTTCCCTTTGTGGGGGTTCCTCCAGAAGAGCTTCGCTTTACCACTGTTTTTAATGGAAACATAGAAATGTTGTCATTTTGTAACAACAAACTATTCCTATAATACTCATACTGTTTTTTTCTCGCAGCAAGCTCCGCGGTTAGCTCTGCGGTTAGCTCTGTGAAATTGTCCAGTATGCGGACAATTTCATGCTGCACCTCAAGTGGTGGTACAGGCAATACTAATGATTTTACAATATCGGCATTTAAGTTTTGGACTGCTCCGCCAAACGAAGCTTTTTTTGCCATTTCATGTTGTACTGTTGTGGAATTCAATAAATGATATAAAAAATCAGAGTTATATACATTTGAGAAATCACTAATAGCCAACCATCCATCGTGTATGCATCCATCAATTTTCAATATATATGGTCTGCCAAAACTCATGGAGTTTGATAATATAAAATCACCTTTTTTTACACTTCTTGATTTCTGAGCACCTTGTCTTGTGATTTTTTCTTTTGCTTGTGTAACATATTTGCTTCCAACACCCACATCACCAATTTTTATCCAATTCACGCCATCTACGTCAGTAGTAATAAAATTTTTTATTGGTCGTGGTGATGCACCTCTAAGAATAGTAGCACTTTCCCCAAATGGTTTAAATTCAACTCCAACGGGACATAATTCTTGAATCAGTTCATCTAATTTGCTCATAATCACACCTCGATTTCTTCGATGATGGTGCGAATGGCTTCACGCAGTTCATCTTCACGCATAACGATTTCTTCAATCTCCGCATTAAGCTTTACAATATCAACTTTTTCTCGCTTGTCCTCCGCCTCCACATAGGTAGAAACAGAAAGGTTGTACTCATTTTCTTTGACCTCATCATAATCCGCCAGACGGGAGAGGTGTGGTATTTCCTCCCTCTTGGCATATACCTCCACAATGCGGTCGATATTCTCCGGGGTCAGCTTATTATTATTGGTGACCTTAATGCACTCGCCTGACGCGTCAATAAACAGGGTTTTATTATCGTTTTTGTTCTTCTTCATCACCATAATACAGGTAGCAATGGAAGTTCCGAAAAACAGATTGCTCGGCAGCTGAATGATACAATCCACATAGTTGTTGTCAACCAGATATTTGCGAATCTTCTGCTCCGCCCCTCCACGGTACATAATACCCGGAAAGCAGACGATCGCCGCTGTGCCATTGGAAGCCAGCCACGAAAGGCTGTGCATAATAAATGCCATATCCGCCTTGCTCTTTGGCGCAAGCACCCCGGCGGGAGAAAAACGCGGGTCATTGATAAGCAGAGGATTTTCGTCTCCCGCCCACTTGATGGAATAGGGCGGATTGGAAACGATCAGTTCAAACGGCTCATCATCCCAGTGCTGCGGAGCGGTCAGCGTGTCCTCGCAGGCAACATTGAATTTATCAAAACCGACATCGTGTAAAAACATATTAATCCGGCACAGATTGTAAGTAGTGATGTTGATTTCCTGTCCGTAGAAGCCGTTACGGACAGCATCCCTGCCCAGAATTTTTTCTACTTTCAGTAGGAGGGAACCGGAACCGCACGCGGGGTCGTATACCTTGTTGATTTCCGTTTTTCCCACGGTGCCAAGTCTTGTCAGCAGCACAGAAACATCTGCAGGCGTATAGAATTCACCGCCGGATTTACCCGCGTTGGACGCGTACATGGACATCAGGTATTCATAGGCGTCGCCAAACGCATCAAATTCATGGTCCTTTACACTGCCAAGATTCATGTCCGCCACGCCATTCAACAGCTTGACCAGCTTTTCATTCCGTTTGGCCACGGTGGAACCCAGCTTATTGCTGTTTACATCATAATCGTCAAACAATCCGGTGAAGTCGCTTTCGGCCTCGCTGCCTTTGGCCGATTCTTCGATGTGGAGGAATACGCTTTCTAAGGTTTCGTTCAGATTTTCGTCGTTTGGAGCCTTTGCCCTGACATTACAGAACAGCTCGCTGGGGAGGATGAAAAAGCCTTTTTCTTGTACCAGACCTTCTCTGGCTTCCTCCGCCTCATCATCCGGCATTTTGGCAAAATCGAACTCCGTGTTCCCCGCTTCTATCTCTCCGTCATTGATGTAGCTACAGAGGTTTTCTGATATGTATCTATAAAACATGGTACCAAGGACATAGTTCTTAAAGTCCCAGCCGTCAACCGCTCCACGCAGTTCATCGGCAATCGCCCAAATCGCACGGTGCAGCTCGTCCCGCTCCTGCTCTTTCTTCGTGTCAACCATTCTCTTTTCCCCCGTCTCCATCCGGAATAAATTCCAGAATATCATCTACGCCGCAGTGCAACACACGACAGATACTCTCTACGCTGTCAAGGGATATATACCCATTGCGTTTCAGCCGTGTAATAATGTTCGCGGAAAACCCCGCCTCTTGCTGCAGCTGTGCATTTGTCATGTTTTTTTCTATCAGTAGATGGAACAGTTTTTTATAACTGACCGCCATATCATACCTCCCGCAATCTGCAAACAAATTCAAATCTAGTATATCACGCAAAAGTGAATTTTTCAATTTTAATATAAGTCAATTTCTTTGCACTTTAATTTTGTGTTACTGTTCAGAGGCCAATGTCATTTAGTTAACGATAAGAGTATCGCTGTTTATGACTAAGCCAAAGATTATTTGCATTTTCGGCTATGCTTTTTTTAAAATTTGCAGAGATTAATCAATTTT
>OGSS01001889.1_pt1 | contig 11259 bp, 5 predicted proteins | sample 1553591 | NCBI WGS metagenome assembly OGSS01 (sample SAMEA2580061, study PRJEB22360) | human gut metagenome | biome: human gut; feature: human-associated habitat; material: faeces | place: Denmark | collected 2008/2010
ATCCCCCGGTTTCTGCCAGCGTTCCTGCAAGACACGTTTATCTACATTATACCGTAAATCGGCATTCTCGATTTTATCCACCAACGTCTGGTTATATACCTGTCCTCCGAATTTATAGTTAAAAGAAAGATTGGCTCCAAATCCTTTATAATTAAATGCAGTATTGATATTTCCCTGCCATTTCGGCTCTGTGTCCCCGTAAGGGATTTTATCAATAGCATTATACTCACTGGTCACTTTACCATTGCGGGTCAGTAATAACTCATCTCCTGTCATCGGATCGATTCCCAGCGAACGGACAACCCAAATACGCGTCTGTGACTCTCCTTCTTCATACATCGGCAGAGGTTTGTCTTTTTCATTGCTGGTATTAAGCTCATTCATATGGCGCAAAGCATCCGATATTTTTTTCAGTTTTTCTTCATTATGTGAACCATTTACCGTGATCACCCAATAAGCATCTTTATCCAGATTACGATAAGGAATAAATGAAAAATTCAGCTCCACCCCTTTCGTCTCCAGATTTCCCATATTTTCCGGATAAGAAGCAAAACCGACAGAAGGAGCCAGCGTAATCTGTGCCAAAGAATTTTTCGTATTCTTGATATAATATTCGGCCCGGGTAGTAAAACGCCCTTTGAGTAAGGAAAGTTCCAAGCCAACATTCCAGGTTCCGGTCTGTTGCCATTTCAGATTCGAATTACCCAAAGCGACCAGTTCCGTCCCCGTTGCATTAGAAGAAAAATAAGGTTTCATTAAATTGGTATAAGTATAAACTGAGCGGGACTGATAAGGAGAAAAACCTTGTGTACCTGTCACCCCATATGAAGCCCGCAATACCACATCATCCACCCATTTAACATTTCTCAGCCAACTTTCTTTCTTCATATTCCAGCGTAAACCTGCAGACCAGAAAGGAGCAAAACGATTGTCTTTACCAAACTGTGAAGAACCGTCGATACGGATATTAAAATCGGCAGAATAACGATAATCATAAGAATATCCCAAAGTAGCCACAGCTCCCAAAGCCCGGGTAGTTCCTTCACTTCCGGTCATGTTTTCATTGTATTTCTTACCAAACAAAATATGATCCATATTGCCGTTCGGAAAACCCGTCACCGTTGCTCCATAGACTTCGCTATGAGTTTGCTCTACTGAATAACGCAGATTTCCCGTCAGATAATGCACATCATTGACCACATTGTTATAACTGGCTGTAAAAGCAAACATATAATTGAAATCCTCCGACTGGTTACGTTTAAAATCACCCTTCAGGGTAGGATCCACCACTTCAGCAAAAGCGGTGTGCTGTGCAGGACGGAAAACCTCGTCCTTACCCGTCGATTTCTGTATAGAAATATCGGCCTGCAAACGCCAGGCATCCGTCGGAGTATACTCTAATTTAAAAAGGTTACGGATACTAAAAGAGGTGGTCCGGTCTTTACTATGAAAGGTCGTATTATACATCGGATTAGCTACCTGATAAGGTTGTGAATTACCCAGATAGATCATATCCCAGGTCTGCATAATTTTATTGATTTCTCCATTTTCTCCGTAAGGCCGTAAATAAGGATTCAAACGGGTATATTCACTGAAAGATCCGTAAGGACTGTCATCTCCTGTTGAATTATCCACGGTCAGGCTGTTCTTCATCAGTAATTTACGGTAACGGTAAGAAAGATCCAACGCTGCCGTCTGGGTACTACGCCGTGACTCTTTCATTACTCCCGGCGTTTGATTGAGTCCCAGATACAATTTATACCGCAGGGCCTCACTTCCTCCTTCCAGCGTCAGGGCATGCCGGTGTTGTACAGCTGTCCGCAAAGGTTGGGACAACCAATACGTATCAACTCCTCTTTTCACCTCACGCAAACGGTTCTGATAGTCCCGTTGGGAATCCAGGTCATTGGGAGAATATAAACCAGCCAAAGCTTCAACCTGGATTTTTTCCTCTGCATCCATCAAATTATAAGCCGAAAGGTCCGGCATTTGCAAACGCAGGTTACCGCCGTAACTCACATTGATTTCTCCTGGTTTCGGAGTGTAAGTTTCTATTACAATCACACCGTTAGATGCTTTCGAACCGTAAATCGCCGTTGCAGAAGCATCTTTCAGCATTGTGATCGACTGTACACGATCCGGGTCCAAATCGACCATCGTCTGCACGTCAATCTCGAAACCATCCAGTATCAATAAGGGCTGATTCGGATAAGTATCGTATTCTCCCTGCAAAGACACCAAGCTATTGTCTCCGGCCCCTCCGGCAGGCAGCGTGGAAGAACCACGCATACGCATGTCCGGTAAACGGTTCGGATCCGAACCCGCACTGATATTTTCCATGATCCGGAAACTGGGTTCAATGGTAGACAAAGCCTTAGCAATACTTGTAGTACTGATCTTTTTTAATTCATCCCCTTTTACCGTCACCGCAGAACCGGTAAATCCTTCCTTTTTACGGGAAAACATACCGGTAACCACAACTTCATCCAATTCAGTCTCTGCTTCTTCCAGAACAACCCGCAAAGGTTGTACTTTTCCATTCTCTATTTTAACAGGAATCTCTTTGGAATTCATTCCCACAAAAGAAAATTCCAGAGAGATACCCGGAGTTTCTGTTATTTCAAGACTGAATTTACCGTCAATATCCGTTGCCACCCCTATCGTGGTACCTTTCACCACAACCGTAACTCCTGGTAGTACCCCTCCTTTAGAATCGACTACGACACCTTCCAGCTTAATTAATTTCTGGGGAGCAGCCATATCGGCCCCGGCTTGTTTCTTATAAATAACAATAATCTGATTTTCAATCTCATAACTAAAATCAGAACCACGCAGACATTGTTCCATCACTTCATTTATATTTCCCGATACAACGTCTACGGAAACGTTTCCAATAGTATTTATAACTTGCTCATTATAAGCCAATCTGTAACCCAACTGTCTCTTTATTTCTTTAAAAGCTTCTTTCAATGAAACATTTTCCAGACGGAATGCCACACTCTGTCCGGCAGCTTCAACCACTAAAGGTTCGGTTAATATTAACAAAGTAATTAAGGATAACCGGATCCATATTCCTGCCCAACGGCAGACCTTTCCCCACCGTATTCGATTCTCTCTATTATTTTTCATATTCTCATTAAATTACCTATTCCTCTCTTTCAACGGATAATGACCGTCCGGCCTTTCAATTCGATATCCAGCGTACGGGTCTTCTCCAGTATATTCATCACATGTTTTAACGAACTACTCCGTTCAATTTCAAAAGAATAATATTCGTTCTGTTTATCACTATCTACAAAAAACACTTCAATATCATACCAACGTGCCAATTCTCTCATGATATATTCCAGAGAACGGTTATCAAACAAAAAATACCCGTCGATCCAGCTTGTTGCCGAAGCTCCGGCTTTTCCACCCACCCAGCGTTCTTCCATCAACTGTGCTTGTTCTCCCGGTTTCAGTAAAACCTCATGCTTTCCCCGGCTTAACCGGATACTTCCCGACAACAACACAGCCGAATAAGGTTCATCTTCGTAATGACGGATATCGAAACGGGTTCCTAAAACCTTCACGACATTTCCTGCCGTTTCCACCCGGAAAGGCCTCAAGGAATCACGTGCCACGTCAAAAAATACCTCTCCGTCACAAGCTACCCGACGCTCTCCTGTCGGAAAAACTACAGGAAAACGTACTACAGATTCCGCATTCATCCATACTTTCGTCCCATCCGGTAAGATCATCTTATAATCCGTTCCTCTGGGTGTCCGTATCTCATTATATTGGGAAGAGTCTGCCCGGTTTACGTTTGCAGTCGGTTCATAACGGGCATACCCATCCTCAGCTAACAAGAAGCCTCCCTCCCAGTTGTAAGCAGAATCCCTGTTCAACATAATCTCTTTACCTGAAGCCAGCCGAATGACCGGCAGAGAAGAGGCTGTCACTCTCTCTGCCAGGTCCTGATCCGTTTGCTTCACTTCATTTTGCCAATAAAACCAGACGCCTTCCCCCATACACAACAGCAGAACAATCCCTGCTACCCTCCCCCACCATTTCCGCCGTCTGTATCTCTCGATCCGACGCGCAATATTCATTTTCAAACGTTCACGGGCTTTTTCCTTATCGGACAACTCCAACCCTGCCATCTTACATCTGACATATTCCCGGTTACTGATTTTTTTATAAAAGTCCTGATGCTCCGGTGTTTTCAGCCAGTTTTCCAATGTCCGACTTTCCTGCTCGTCTAAATCTCCCAACAGAGAATGAATAATCGAACGCCTAATCGCCTCTTCACTGTCCGTTCTCATAGCTAATCAAAAGAGTCATTCAGTATCTTCTTTATCACGGGAAAGGAAATCGTCCAGCGACGCAGCTGGAAAATCCATCCCTTCACCCCGTAAATTTTTCATTCGTAAATAAATCAAATAACGGCTCAAAATATTGAATCCTTCATCCATCCCTTTCATCAGACTGTTTTCAGAAGAACGCCATACCCCGCCACTACATGAGAAACCACCGACATATACATCGGAAATCTTACCTCTGTCTTTCAATTCTTGCCAAGGTTTCGGAAATTCGGTCGACGACATCGATACATTCAGATACATTCCTGCCTCCTGCCATGACTTCAGGTAACTAGCCGTACTCGCATCGATAGGCCCACCGAAAGAATACTCATCGGCCAATTTTCCGAAAGCATGTCCTCCGGCTTCATGGCGCAAAATCTGGACAAAATTATTCGGGAAAGGCTCCTCAGATACCGGGCAAATAGCGACACCTTCTCCAGATTTGGTCAGGTTGGCTACCCCTCCGTAACGTTTACCGTTAGCCATCACAATCACAACATCCTGCGTCGGAATATAGTCCAAACCTGCACCCTCAATACTAGTCTTGACAAACTCCTGAATAGCCGTATAATCACAGTTCATACCGGTTCCGAACTCATCATAAGAACATTTAAAACGGGTATCTACCACCTTAGGTCCTCCATAAGTCGCATTATAGTCCGTACATCCAGATTCGGCAGATTCAGCATGCAGCAGGATAAATCCGAAACGTTCCGAATAAGTTTTGAAAGGCTCCAGCGATTCCATACCCTCCATCGCTTCCTGACAATACAAATCATAAACCCCTGATTCGATTTCTTCTTTCGTGAAACCGTCTCCAATCAGAATAAAATTAAAAGTAATACGCGGGAAATTAGGTACTGATGCAAAAGGATCATTATAAGTCGGTTTTTTCCAGATCACAGTATGTCCGTCGTAAGTTTTATACATCTGACTCAAGGATAGCGGGAAACTCAATCCCAGTACTTCATTTTCCAGATGCAATTTCGTGCGGTTGAAAAACTCACCTGTATTGGGCTCTAACTTGAAAACCATCTTGAATTGACCGTCTTCGTTTTTTGTTTCCTTAAGTGTTACCCAGCTCACCTCCTCTTCGTCAAACACCACATCGAAAGGTATATTACATTCAAACGAATGTGTCAATTCTGTCATATCATATTTGGCAAACAGTTTATCGTTGTCCAACTTCCATTTGGGTTCCGGATATTGGGTCACTTTCAATGTATCGTTCAGATTACTCTGAGTGTCCTTCAGATAAACTATAGCCTCCCGGATAACATTGGAATTGTTCACAGTCAAAGTTAAAGCCAGATTCCGGTCGGTCACCGCCTTGGTGACAGGAGCTGTTATCCAATCCACGCCTTCGCTGAAAGTTACATTCAAGGTGCCGTTTGACCGGTAAGGAACTTTCAGGGAAGTATGGTTATACAAAGCGATGAACTCTTTTTCGTTGATCTCCAATACTCCTTTTTCCAGCTGATATACCGGCAAATTCCAGTTTTCTGTTCCTGCCTGAACCACCAGGCGTACTTTTCGTTCTACTTCAGTCGTATTTTCAATTACCGCAACCTTTACCTCATATTCTCCGGCTTGTCCACTTACCGGCTCCCCCCATAAACAGTCGGGGAATATTTGCAATTTTCCAAGCCTCACTAGAAGTTACCTGAATAACCTGCTCTGTTGCCAGAGAACCGAAACGCAGGGAACTCTCCGAGACTTCCAGCCGGGGCGTATCTACAGGATCGTCGTCGTCTGAGCAACCTCCTAAAAAGAAGGCTGCTCCCAAAAGAAACAATAAATTAATTAAATATTTCATATCACATATTTTTACTTGTTAAAATGCAAGGAACGGACGAACTTCTCCATAACTTCCGGCCAGATCTCCATAGACATGCATCGTTTCCCACCAACCATTTCGCAAATAAAATTTAAATACCATCGGATGTACCTGATAATCGGTTTCTGTCGAGGTATAAATCCGGTTGAAATAATCTGCCTCCCATGCATTGGTCTGATCAATGATAAAACTGACATCATATCCATAGAAATAGAACTCATTGCCTCCATTATCAACGATCAACTGGTTAATAGCTTTACGTTTTTCTTTCATGGCTTCAGAAGGCTCCTGCCCAGCTTCACCATCAGGAGATAAAACCTCCCCGTCAATCCAGCCTACCATTGCCTGTACTTCTTTAATAGCCGGCAGATACCATCCGGGATTTCCATTCTCGTCATTCAAATCACTGACATAAGCAGCTACAGGATAATGAGTTTTCCAATCGGGGATCTGTTTGTAAGCTTTCATATTCTCCTGTCCGTCTGTCTCACTACGGGCAATTACTCCCACATTATTAGGATCCTCCGGATGGATTTCATCATAAGGTAATCCTGTACGATACCACAGATTCAGATCCCTGTGAGCTTTCAAAGCTACCACTTTACCATGGGCACCTCCGTCGCTGATTTCATATACCAGACCTAAGGGTTCACCATTGACTACATACAAATCACCTACTTTATAATATTTACTTTGTATAATAGTCAATTTCACTTTCACATCCGTCTGAGGAATCTCAACGATTAATTCGACAGAACGGGAACCGGCTTCTGCAGGTGTAGCACTGATCTTTATCTGATTATTAATATCATCCTGTATCACAGTACACCATTTATCTTCGCTTTCAGGCAGGGTCATTCCCCATAGTTTTGCATTCGTAGAGACTTTTACAATCACTTCATCTCCAGCCTCATTCAAGGTAACCCGGTCTGTCGAAAGTACCAGTGACGGTTTGGTTCCGAGCTGAGTTACAACCACCTCACATGAAGCCGTATTAGAAGCCGCACCGGTACTCAGGGTGATGGTAGCCGTACGATCTGTTTCCAGCTCGGAAACAGTCGCATTCACCTTCAGCACATCTCCCTCTGTACTGATAGAACACCACTCCTGCGCCTCTTCATTAACTTCTGCTTTCCAGTTTTCCCAGGAAGAGTTTACCTTCACCGTTATCTCACCGCCTTCTGTTTTAAAATTAACTTTTTCCTGGTCGGTAGAAATTTTCGCCAAAACACTTCCTTCCTGGATAACTGTCAATCTTCCGTTCACAAAAGGAGTAGCACCATAAGGTGTGCTAAGTAAAATTCCAATAGAACGTTCATTCAAAGTCGGATTAGCCTCCACTGATAACAGGTATTTATCCGTTTCCCCTTCTTTCAGTTCCATTTTTACCCATCCCGAAGCCTCTACATTATATTTCTCGACTGTCGACAAAACTTCAATATCAACACTACCTCCGGCAGCATCTATACGGACAGTATCCGGATTCGCCACGATCATCGGCTCATTTCCCATTTGTTCGATAGCCAAAGTATCGGTGAAACGGTTACCTCCGACACCACCGGATACTTCCAACGTTGCACGACGGGCTGTCAACAATTCATTAAATTCGGAAGTCAGTAATAATTTTGAATTTTCTGCATCGAGTTGTACGGTAATCCAATCGACCAAGGTATCGCCACGCCACTTGTACTCGATTTCCGGACTGAAAGTCATATACATCACTTCCCTGGTTTCTTCTTTCGGAGAAAAAACGACTTTTTCCGGAGAAAACATAATAGACATTTTATCTCCGGCCTTTTGGACCACATCCAGGTACAAAGTTTTCATATTTTCCCCTTCCCCTGAAAAAATTTTCACCCGGGAAGAGCGCACTAATGTATCCAGATTCTGTAAAGGACTGATCACCAATTCTTTTTCAGAAACTTTCAATTTACACCATACACTGTCTTCCAATGGAGACATTTCCGCACCCCAGGGATAATTGGATTTCATTGCCAGTTTTTGTTCTCCACCCATTGCCGGAAACTCAAAAGTTGTTTGATTTCCGCCAATTGTCAACTCAACAGGCATATCGAGCCCATCATCATCTTTACAGGCAACGATACCCCATACGATGAACACGAATAAAACACTAAAAAATAAATATTTTGTCTTCATAAATTTATATTTAATGGTTAACCATTTTTAAATAGCAACGGATAACATGACAGTAACTCCTGTATGTTCCGGAAAATAGCGGCATACTCCCCCGGCACATTGTATTCCCTCCCGATTCCGGCCATAATCGACAGATGCCCGCAAGCTACGCCAGCTGTAACTCCCTCCGACACGATAATAATGAAGGCTGTCACCATAACTTTCATAATTACACATATCGCTTACATATACCATCCATGCCGGAGCCAATCCCAGCTCTAACAATCCCATGGCCCAACGCTGATTATCTTTTGAGTCGCTCCACACATGCTGCAACTCCATCCGTAAAGAAGTTTTCGGGGTAACTTTGTAAAGCAGATCAGCAACCAATACCTCTGAGTCCATCCTCATATTCCCAAAACCATATTTACTGAATTCCAGTTTCCTCTGGTGGAAAAACAACAATGTACTTTTGAAACTCTTCGACCATTTTCTCTCCAATTCCAAGCCGATCTCTCCATAAAGTAATTTTCCTTTCTGCCTGAAAAGATACGTACTCTCATCGTCCTTTTTCATAGTAAGACTCCGATACATAGATCCGTTCACTGCAAAAGACAGGGGATTTCCTGTTTTCCCCCCCATAGGCAGCTCCCCAAACAAACTGAATTGTCCTCCTGTCTCTCCTGCCATTTTTATCTCATGCGGAAATAAAGTCAACAATGCATATTTATGTTGCATGGTCAATGCCGGCACATAATTCAAACTGACACTTTCATCGTTTAAGCAATCGTCGACCCGCAAATCTCCGTTTTCAAAAGCACGAAATGTTGCGGAAAAACCTATTCCCGGAGCATCGATCCCTGCATACAACAGTACATTACGACCTTTTCCATAGCGGATGTTATATGCGTCGTCCCAATACACAGAGCGACTTTTTGCAACATATTCCCCTCCCAGGGAAAATATCCCTTTGGACAAATCCAGCCTGCCGGCATAATTCCGTACTACCCGGTCGGCCTTCACATTATGTTCATCACTTCTGTCATCACGCAATACCCAGGAACCACCCACCGAAAGCAGCATTCCGTTTTCCGGGAACAACAAACTTCCCAAATCTATTTCTCCATCTGTACCATAGATCCGTACCGGAGCATATTCCTGAAATTTCTGCGGTACTCCGGCCACGACTTTCAAAGTCACCCCATCCCACGGACGCCACCTGATATTCCCCCCCATCAAGGCATTATTAATCCCCAAGGCCCTTTCCTCATAAGTACGAAAAATCAAACCACTTCCAAACTGTTCATATACCGTCCCTGCACGTAATTCCAAAGACTTACCGGTCCATTCAGCAAATCCTCTCATCAACTTACATCCCTCCCATTCCGGAGAAAAACCGATCATCGGAGGTTCATAGATATCATACTCCAAACCAAAACGGAAAGCTTTAAATGAATATCCTAAAGTCAGATAAGTATTGGTAGCCACTTTATCTTCCACCTTCTTCACCCCCAACTTATCATCCTTCATGTAGAATCCCCAGTTCGTCTCCAGACTTCCGCTAAAATGTCCCTTGGAGCGCTGTATTTCCTGGGCTTGTACAAACCCGGAAAATACAGCAAATACAACCAATAAAACAGGAATTTTACAATTACACATTCCTACCTATATTCAAAGATTCAATACCCGACATTCGTCCCAATAGCAACCTGTTGCACATTCTCAACCACCCCCTGTTCGTTCGTTACAAAAACCACAAGCGTACTCTTTACCGGATCTGCTTTTCCCATATTGATCTGGAATTTAATTTCTTTCGGGGCACCCGGTTCAAAAGCCACCGCTTCCTCTCCTTCAAATGAAGGCATATAATCACGCATGGTATGAAACCACTCTATCATCCCTAAAGAAACATGATTCAAATACATGCCATCTTCAACCAAAGCAGCGATCACTTTACCGTTGAAAGATTTTTTACTACCGATCACAGCAGTCAATTCAACTTGTTTTTTATCTTCCGATAAAGAATTTTTAATGGCGATAGCAACCTCAGCCTTGGATTTAATAGCCGACAGTAATCCATCACGTCCCATAGCATCGACTGAAAATTTATCTTTATTACGATCTAAATAAACCGAAGGAGTACCCGTAGAGCCGAAATATGCAATAAAAGCTTTCTCCATCTCCCGGCTGCGTTCATCGTATTTCTGCCACATTTCAGGAGATTGTCCCTCGTAATGCGTCTCGATCAAAACGATTCTGGGATCTTTCCGGGCCAATGCATCTTCTTCAGTCAGTAATTGGATTGTACTGGTACAGTATCCGCAATTCGTTCCAGTCAGGCTTTCTACTAACATACGCGCTGTAAACTCACCTTCTTTAAATGCACCCAAATTCAATGCCTCTTCAGCTTCTTTCCCCTGCCACATTGCAGTAATTCGATGCATCCCGGCCTCTGTCGTTCCGAAATAGGGGCTATCTAACTTTTCCCCGTCAATATAAAACTCTCCCCCAGAAATACGGCTCCCCTGCTCATCAACTAAATAAAGACAGGCAAAATCTCCGCCATCTGCCACGATACTCTTTTTATCAGAAGTCACCTTTAACTTTACATTCTCATTCATAGCAATCACATCTAAGGTATTAGATACAATTCCCTTGTAAGTTGCAACAACTTTATAAGTACCCGGAGTGTCAGAAGACAAGGTGTTATCGACTAATTCCTGGTCATTGGCTTTATACACACACTGTGTACTTACATCTTTCCCGGTATTGTCCTTCACGGTAAAAACTACAGCATCCACACCATCTGCTGAAAAATAAGAACGGTCTGAAGTCAAGGTAAGACCGCTTAAAATGCCGTCACCCGTATCATCTCCATCGTCCGAATCAGAACAAGAAAACGCTATCACACAGATAACAGACAAAAACAATAAAAACGATTTT
>OGSS01001904.1_pt1 | contig 11199 bp, 10 predicted proteins | sample 1553591 | NCBI WGS metagenome assembly OGSS01 (sample SAMEA2580061, study PRJEB22360) | human gut metagenome | biome: human gut; feature: human-associated habitat; material: faeces | place: Denmark | collected 2008/2010
TTTCGGCACGCTCGGCGCCGGGGAGCATCTTGTCGAGGCCCGTGAGCTGGATGGCCATCGCGATTGAGATGGAGACCATGGAGTAAATCACCCAGCAGCCGCCTGCGAAGATCGTCACGCGGCCGAGGCGCTCGCGGGGATAGTCGCTGCCGAAGAGCTCGCGCACGTAGCCGATCTGCTTCCAGCCGGTCGTGACCATCCAGCTCGCCCAGGTGACGACGAGGAAGTAGAGGCCGCCGAACTGCATGAAGGGCTCGTTCTGGAAAACGGCCTGCATGATGACGAAGACGAAAAGGAGCCAGAGCGTCGTGCGCACCCACATGCGCGAGGCGCGGGCGCGGCCGTGTTCGCCGAGCGCGTCCCAGTTGCGCGCCTGAAGCAGGGCGCCGAAGATCGGCGTGAAGAGGAGCGCGAGAACGCAGGCGGCGGTCGGATTGTAGAGGGCAGGGCGGTTCGCGGCCCCGGACTTGTTCTTGGACATGGTCGGCGTACTGGAAATGGGTTGTTTGCGGAAGCGGGTTCGGAAGTGGAGAATTGTACGCGCAAACGGGTTGGGCTACGGTCAGTGGGTGTAACCTATCGTCATTGAGATCCATATATGAGGAGAAGGATGGAAGCACGAATTTTGAAAAAGGTGAAAAGGCGCGCCGCCCTGTGCGCGACCTGTGCCGCGGCCTCGCTGCTCGCCGCCTGCTCGAGCACTCAGGAGGCGGCCCCTGAGGAACCCTCCTACCGAAGCCCCTATCAGTCCTACAGGTCGCTGTGCGTCGTGCCCGCCGAGGAGCATTCCGCCTCGTTCGATCTGACGCTCGCGCGCATGCTCCGCGACCGCGGCTTCGAACCCGAGCTCCTCGAGACGGGCGACCTGCCGTCGGTGCGCCGCTGCCGGGGCATCGTCACCTTCTCGACGGGCAGGACCCTGAGACCCTTTGAGGCCCCCGCCTCCATGTCGCTCACCTTCCTCGACGCCTACACGGGCGAGACCTACCACGTGGCGGCCTCCCGTGCAAAGGGCGGCGCGGGACACGCGCTCTTTGCCGATGCGCCCTTCTCGGATCCCGCTCAGATGATCAGGCAGCTCGTGGAGAGACTGTTTCCAGAGCGCACCGATCATGAGTAAGGGTTTCCACAGAATGAGGGCGGGCGTTCGCCTTCATGCATGCCCCGGCATGTGGTCCGAGACATACCTCGGTGGGGGTAGAAGGACATCCTTGGGGATATCCCTAACCGAGATGTAAACAGGTGAAATTACCTGATTATCGTCAAAAGAAGCGCGGAATTGGGGTGTGGAGTTAGCCTAAAGGAGTAGAAATTCCGCCGAAAATCACTAAAATTTGCGTGCAGTTGAACGGAACCAACCGTTCGACTCAGGCGAATGAGGCCGGATCAGGCGGCTTCAGACGCAGGCGGCATCGGCGCTTACATCGGGGGATGTGCAAAGGAGCGCCACGACCAGATGCTGCCGGACCATCGGCAGTCCGTGACTGCCCGACGGCCCGCAGCCGGCATGACTCTCCGGTTGCAGCGGCCGCCTGTGAAGGGATGGAGGATCGTCGGGAAGACCAGCCCGTGCGAACCTCCGGAGCGCCCGAAAGGGCATGCCCCCTTTCACTTTTCACGGATCTTACGGGAGCGTTCGACCAGACGCTCCCTTTTCTTTTGGGCTCGCCAAAAGGTTCGGGCTGTTCAGGACTCCCGCCCGGGTGTATTATTGTCGAGTCCGCTTCCCCTCGGCGGCAGGACGAAGAAGAAAAGCCAGAAACCCACAACGGAGATCCGACGTGCCTGATACACAAGCAATCCAAGCCCACTGGAAGACGACGCTCATCATCCTGACCCTGAGCGCGGTTTTGATGTCGCTCAGCTACACGATGCTCATCCCCTTTCTGCCGATGTACCTCATCGAGGAGCTCGGCGTCGAGCAGTCGCGGGCGAATTTCTGGAGCGGTCTCGTCTTTTCGGTCTCCTTTCTGATTTCAGGCGTCATGGCCCCGATCTGGGGCGCCATGGCCGACAAACGCTCGCGCAAGCTCATGGCGCTGCGCGCCGCAATCCTCCTCGCCGTCTCCTATGCGCTGGGCGGCATCGTCCAGAACGAGTGGCAGCTGCTGGTCATGCGTTGCTTCCAGGGGGTCGCCTCGGGCCTCTGGCCCGCCTGCCTCGCGATCATGGCGAGCACCGTGCCGCGCGAGCGCATCGGCCTGGCCATGGGCATCATGCAGGGCGGAATGACTGCGGGCGGCGTTCTCGGGCCCTTCTTCGGCGGGGCGCTCGCAGAGCTCTTCTCGATGCGCATGACCTTCTTCATCGGTGGCGCCGCACTTGCCGTCATCACGCTCCTCATCCTATTCTTCATCCACGAGCCTCCGAGAAAGGAGCAGAAGAAGGCGGCCGCCGCGCGCGAGAAGACCAGCCTCCTCAAGATTCCCGTCGTGCAGCGCATGCTCCTGTGCGCGGGCGTCGTGCAACTCACGATCCTCCTGCAGCAGCCCGTCATGCCGATGTACATCGGCGAGCTCCAGGGCAGCATGGACCGCATCGTCTTCGTGACCGGCATCGTCTTCTCCGTGGTCGGCGTTTCGGGCGTGATCGCCTCGCCCCTCTGGGGCGTCATCGGCCAGAAGTGGGGATACCGCCCCGCGCTCTACACGGCGCTTGCGGGCACGGCCTGCTTCGGCATGATCCAGGCGATTCCCGATACGCTCGTGCCGTTCGCCGTCTGGCGCTTCATCGGCGGCCTCACCTTCGCGGGCATCTTCCCCGCCATCAACGCCGTGCTCACGATGAGCACGCCGCCCGAGGACCGCGGCCGCATCTTCGGCCTCTCCTACGCGGCACAGCAGGTCGGCAGCGTGATCGGCCCGCTCGTGGGCGGCGGCATGGCCATGTACCTGCCGCTCAAGTCCGTCATCTTCCTCGGCGGTTTCATTCTCCTGCCGCTTGTCATCTTCCTCTGGTACATGCGTCCGAAGAACGAGGAGAACTCGCACGGCAGTCCCGCCCAGCTGCGCTAGTCCCGCAGGGCATCGCTTTTGGGAGTAATTCGAAGCTGGTACGAGCTCGCGGCTTCTCCGCGCGGTGCTGTCATTTTGAGTGTTTTCAGCAGACGGGTCCCCAAATACGGCCTGAGGTTCGATACAATCGAACCATTAATACTGATTGCAAATTGTCAGGAACTGTCACGCCGTGAAGTCGTTTCCCTCGGAGCGTCGGCACTGGCCGGGCCGTTCGGGCAGATACAAATCGAATGGATACATTCATACTTGCTGCGCTGGCGCTTTTGGGCGCGCTTGCCGTCATCGACCTCTTCGTCGGCGTCTCCAATGATGCCGTCAACTTCCTCAATTCCGCCGTCGGCTCCCGCACGGCACCCTTCTGGGTGATCATGACGGTGGCCAGTCTGGGCGTCCTGCTCGGCGCCACCTTCTCCTCAGGCATGATGGAGGTCGCCCGCACAGGCGTTCTCGTGCCCGAGCACTTCACCTTCAAGGAAGTGATCATTGTCTTCACGGCCGTGATGGTCTGCGACGTCCTCCTGCTCAACACCTTCAACTCCCTCGGCCTTCCCACCTCCACGACCGTCTCGATCGTGTTCGAACTCTTCGGCGGCGCCACCGCGCTCGCCTGCTACAAGGTCTGGTCGAGCGGCGCGCCCATTGCGGATCTGGGGCTCTACCTCAACTCCGCCAAGGCGCTCGCCATGATCATGGCGATTCTCGTATCCGTCGTCGTGGCCTTCTTTGCGGGCCTCTTCGTGCAGTATCTGCTGCGTCTGATTTTCTCCTTCAACTACGAGCGCTACTACAAGCTCTTCGGCGGCATCTACGGCGGCGTCTCGCTCACGGCCGTCTTCTACTTCCTCGTGATCAAGGGCGCCAAGGGCGCGTCCTTCATGCAGCCCGAGTGGATCTCCTGGATCGGCGCCAACACGACCGAACTCCTGCTCGGCTGCTTCGCCATCCTGACCGTGCTCTTCCAGGCGCTCATCATGGCGCTGCGCATCAACATCTTCCCGATCATCATTCTCGCCGGAACGTTCTCGCTCGCCTTCGCCTTCGCGGGCAACGACCTCGTGAACTTCATCGGCGTGCCGCTCGCCGCGCTCTCCTCCTATGAGATCTGGTCCGCGGTCGAGGGCGCCGATCCGACGACCTTCACGATGGAGGGCCTGCGCCACAACCAAGGCACGCCGACCTATTTCCTGCTTGCCTCCGGCCTCGTGATGGTGCTCACGCTCTGGTTCTCCAAGAAGGCCCACCGCGTCATCCGCACCTCGATCAGCCTCGCCTCGTCCGCCCGCGGCGGCAAGGAGCAGTTCGGTTCCTCGCTTCCCGCCCGCGTCGTCGTGCGCTCCGCGATCCGCTTCAACAACCTCGCCCATCAGATCATTCCGGCCTCCGTCATCAAGAGCCTCGCCACGCGCTTCGAGAAGAAGAAGCTCGCGCCGGGCGAGGTCGAGCTGCCGTTCGACGAGATCCGCGCCAGCGTGAACCTCGTGCTCGCCGCCGCGCTCATCGCCTCGGCCACGAGCCTGAAGCTCCCGCTCTCGACCACGTACGTGACCTTCATGGTCGCCATGGGTTCGTCGCTCGCCGACGGCGCCTGGGACCGCGAGTCCGCCGTGTACCGCATCTCGGGCGTGCTCACCGTGATCTCCGGCTGGTTCATGACCGCCTTCACGGCCTTCACCGCCTGCGGCCTCATCTGCATGCTCTTCATCAGCTGGGGCGAGCCGCTTCAGCTCATCATGATGGTGCTCGCGCTCATCGTCGTCATCCGCACGAACTTTTTCGTCAAGGAAGAGGACGAGACGCCCGACCACGAGCGCATCGACCGCGGCGACAAGGCCAGCATCCGCGACCTGCTCACCGAAAGCGTCAACGACAACCTTAACGCCACGCTCACGCTCTACGCGCAGGGCCTTCAGGCCTTCCTTGACGAGGACGATCAGAAGCTGCGCGAGCTCAAGGGCGACGCCGCACAGCTCTTCGACTTCATCACGATGCGCCGCGGAGAGTACTACAACATGGCCCTTGAGGGCGGCGGCTCGCGCTCCGACCGCGACGCCCGCAACTTCTACTACCGCGCCTTCACGAGCATGAAGGAGGTGAGCCACTCCCTGCGCGACCAGATCGGCGTCGCACAGAACTACGTGGCCAACTCCCACTCGCCCTTCACGGGACGCATGCGCGACAACATCAAGACCCTCTCCAAGCGCCTGATCATGATCCGCGACAACTTCGTGCCGGCCAACTGCACGCAGGCCCTCGAGCTCATCGACGAGGCTCAGCGCGACTTCATGACCCAGATCGGGGAGGAGAAGATCTCGCTGCGCAAGTCCGAGCTCTACCTCGGCTACCTGCTCTTCGCCCGTGAGGTGCTCAACCGCTACATGATGGTGAAGCTCCTGCAGAGCGAACTCGAGGCGGGGCTTGCCGCCCAGCAGCAACAGCAGGCGGCCTTCGCCGTCGAGGACGACAAGGACGAGCCCCTGCAGCCCTCCGAGCGATGATCCGCATGAAGCCTCCTCTGCCCGCGCAGGGGAGGCCCGATGAAGAAAAGGACCGTTCCGCAATCCGCGGGCCGGTCCTTTTTCCATTAATGCAGGACAGAATGTCCGGGGCCTCTCCGCAGGCCTCTGCGTCATTCTTTTCGTCACGTTCCTCCGTGTCGGGGTTCGACGGCGGCGACGCACGTGTAGCGGCGCTCGGTGAAGTCGAGCTCCCTGATGCGCACGCGCACGTCAAAGACGTCTGAGAGGAGATCCTCGGTCATGACGTCGCGGGTGTCGCCGAAGATGGGCGGCCTGTGCCTGGGGACGAGGAGCGTCTTCGTGGAGATCTCGAGCGCATGCGCGGGGAAGTGCGTGTTGATGACGGCGCCGAGACCCTGCTCGGTGAGACGTTCGATGACGTTGAGGACCACCATCTGGTTGCGGAAGTCGAGGTTCGATTCAGGCTCGTCGAGCACGAGGATTCTGGGTTCGGCCGCGAGCGCGCGGGCGATGAGCGCGAGCTGGAACTGCCCGCCCGAGACTTCGCTGCAGAGGCGCCCCGCGAGGTGCTCGATGCCGACCTCGGTCATGACGCGGTCGACCACCTCCCAGTCCGCGTCGGATGGCAGGCTGAAGGGGCCGATGTGCGCGCTGCGGCCGAGGACGACCATGTCGGCGAGCGTCATCGAGGCGAAGCCCGGGAGCTTCGCTTGAGGTACGTAGCCGATCGTGCGCCAGAAGTCGCGGGGCTTCCAGTTGGAGACGGGGCGGCCGTCGAGCCTCGCCTCGCCCTCCGTGAACTTGAGAAGGCCGAGCATGCAGCGCAACAGCGTCGTCTTGCCCGCGCCATTGGGGCCGAGGATGCTCATGACGCCCGTGCCGTCGAAGCGGAAGTTGACGCCCGTGAGAACGGGTTCGCGGCCCGGCCAGGCGTAGCCGCCGTGGATCACTTCAAGGGACATGGCGCTACCCCGAGATGCCGCCGGTGCGGCGCAGAAGATAGATGAAGAACGGCGCACCCACGACGGCCGTGAGGATCGAGACGGGAATCTCGCTCTGCGTGGCGGTGCGCGCGACGGTGTCGATCACGAGCATGAAGAGGGCGCCCATGACCATCGAGGCGGGCAGCACGAAGCGGTTGTTCGCACCGAAGATCATGCGTGCGGCGTGGGGGACGAGAAGGCCCACCCAGCCGATGAGGCCGCACATCGAGACGACCGAGGCCGTGATCATGGTGGCGGCGATGATGACGCCTGCGCGGATCCTGCGCACGGGTATGCCGAGGCTTGCGGCCTCGTCAGTCGGAAGGGTCGTCACGTTGAGGCGCCAGCGCAGGAGCCAGAGAACGAGCATGCCGAGGAGCACCATGGGCGTGCCCGCGAGCACGCTTGACTTGGTCGCGCCCGTGAGCGCCCCCATCATCCAGAAGGTGATGGACGGCAGCACGTCCTGCGGGTCGGCCGCGTACTTGACGAGGGAGACGAGAGCCGAGAAGAGGGCTCCGACGACCATGCCCGAGAGAATGATCATGAGGATCGAGCTCGTGTTGCGCACGCGGCTGATGACGATCACGAAGAAGACTGCGGAGAGGCCCGTCGCCAGGCTCATGAGCTGAATGCCCATGCCGTTCCAGCCCCAGAGGATGCCTAGGACGGCGCCGAACGAGGCGCCCGTGGCGACGCCGAGCGTGTCGGGCGCGGCGAGCGGATTCGCAAAGAGCGCCTGAAAGGCGGCGCCCGACATGGCGAGTCCCGCGCCCGCAATGATCGCGAGAAGCACGCGCGGCAGCCTCACGTTGAGAACGATGTTCTCCATCATGCGGTTCGTCTCGACGGAAAGCCAGCCGTCGGGCAGGAGCACGGCCATCACTTCGGTGCCCGTGAGACTGTAGCGGCCGAGGCACAGCGAGGCGACGGCCGTGACGGCGAGCAGCAGGGCGAGCGAGGCCATGACGAGGCGGAAGCGCCCCGCGGCCGCGCCTGCGGCCTGGGCGCTTCGCGCGCGTGCGGTGGAGACGTTCGACATGGATCAGCCGTTGCTGCGGGTGGCGACCGTGGCGCCGGTGCTCGCGCCTTCGCCCGGATTGAACATCATGTCGACGTCGGCGTCGGTGAGCGTCACGCCGAAGACGTCCTTGTACCAGGCCTTGACCTCCTTGGTGAGATCGATGTCGGCAAAGCGCGAGGGATAGACCTGCTTGGCCATCCAGAGCAGCGTGAGCGGCGTGTCGGCCGAAGGCGTGTAGCTGCGGTAGATGCCGAGCGGGAGCTTGTAGACGCGCTTGTCCTTGACGGCCTTAACGTCGGACCAGTCGTGGCCTGCCATCTTGTTATCAAAGAGGTCGGCGGGCGTGGCGGCCGTGAAGTTCGTGATGAAGACGACGTCGGGGTTCCAGGCGTAGATCTGCTCCATCGAGACGATGGCGTTGGCGTTGTCTGCCGTCACGGACTCGGCGACGTTCCTGGCGCCGACGGCGTCGCACCAGTACTGGCCGAAGAAGTTGCGCCCCGAAGTGACGATCTGGCGGGCGTCGTAGCGGAAGAGGAAGAGAACCTTGCTGCGCTCCTCGGGCCTGAGGTCCTTCGTGCGGTCGGCGACCATCTTCGCGATGGCCTTCGAGCGGCTGTCGATCAGGTCGCCCTTGCCCTTGTGCTCGGGCCAGATCTCGGAGAGGCTCTTCATCCACTGGGCGTGCGTCTCGATGATGTCGTAGTGCCACTTGCTCGGGCTGATGCCGAAGGCGGGAATGCCCGCGTTGCGGACCGCGTCGAGCGTGCGCTTGTCGGGCGCGTTGACGAGGACGAGGTCGGGCCTGAGGGCCATCAGGGCCTCGACGTTGAGGCTCGCGCCCTGCATGAAGGAGGTGTCGGCCTTGAGGACGTCGGGATAGAGCTTGCCGAGGAGCCCGCTCTTGGCGGCCGAGTAGGAGGCGGGATGCATGCCCACCACGGTCTTGCCGTCGTTGAGGAAGACGGTCACGGCGGAGGCGAGCGGAAGGATGTTCGTGACGACCACGCGGTTGACGTGGTCGGGGATCTCGACGCTGGTGCCGTTGTCGTCGACGACGGTGCGTGCGGCCGCGGAGGTCGCGGCCAGGGCGAGTGCGCCGCAGACGAGGGCGCATTGCTTCAGATTGAAGGTCATTTTGCAGTGTCCAGCAGATTGCCGACGAGTGCGTCGAACGGGGCGCGCTCGAGAATGTTCACGATCCCGCTCCTGTACATGCGGCCCGAGCAGGCCTCGTGCGGGAAGGCGATGGTGCGCCCGACGCGGGCCTCCTCGGCGATGATGTCGAAGAGCGGGTCGGCGGCGAGCACCTCCGTGCCGCCGAGCATGGCGCGCAGGAGGTCCTCGGAAAGGTTCGAGGAGAGAATGGGCGCCTCGATGCCGAGGGACGGCAGGGGCGAGAGCGCCCTGCAGCTTCCGGGCTGCTCGAGGTTGACGGCCGCGGCCGGGCAGGCGGCGGGCAGCGGCCCGCCCGATGGGCGAGCGGCTCTCCGAGCACGGCCGTGCGGGTGCCGCCCGCATCCGCGCCGAGGAAGTCGGCGGCGGGTACGCTGCAGCGGTTCTTCGCGGCCCATTCGACGGCCGCGTGCCAGCGGGGAGCAAGTCCGCCCACGGGCAGGCCGCAGACGTAGGGCGTGCCGAAGCAGCGCTCGAAGCACTGCGCGAGCGGAAGCCCGGACGAGCTCACGACGACGTTGACGCGCGCGGCCGCGGTGTTGGCGAGGGATTCGAGCTTGTCGCCCATCGCCCAGCAGGCGTTGATCGTGTAGCCTGCGCGTGCGGCGGCGGCCCTGAGGGACTCGAGCATGCCGCCTGTCGAGAAGTCGAGAGGCGTCGCGCCCAGAAGGTTGATGCCGAAGGACCCCGCGCGGGCGCCGTTGGGAACGACGAAGCGGCGCGAGAGTTCGATCCAGGCCTGTGCGCAGCCCACGCTGTAGGCGCGCATGGAGTTGGTCTGGACGGCGAAGGACGGAATGCGGGTGCGGCTTTCGACGAGGCGGGCGATCCCCTTGAGGTCGACGCCAGTCATCATGGGAATGGGCGTGCCGGCGATGGCGACGAAGGCGGGCGTGAGCTTGCGGGCTGCGTCGACGATGTCGTCGATGATGCGGCTGTCGTTGCCGAGCACGGCGTCCATCTCGGTGAGCGCCGAGATGAAGACGGCCGAGGGCATCGTGTTCCAACGGGGCTCGTCGTGCGTGGTGTAGGTCGAGTTGCAGCCCGAGGCGTCGTGGATGACGGTCATGCCGCCGAGTTCATAGAGGGCGCTTGCGACGCCCGAGCAGTCGGCCGTGTAGGTCGACATGGAGCTTTGCGTGTAGTCTAACAACATCCGTTGCACCCGTATCCCTTGACGCTGATGATGCGGTCGACGTCGACGGGCTCGCGTGCCGCAGCCGCAAGCGCGAGCGCGAGGCTTCTCACGCCGCCGTGACCCCACCAGGGGCCGCCCTCGATCATGTTGAGCATGTGGGTCGCCCCGGTGAAGAAGGCGGCCTTCTGGCCGATGGCCACGATGTCGTCGCGCTTTTCGGCGGGCGTCGCGAAGCGCATCTCGGGCACCGTCGTCGGATGCACGAGAATGCCGGGCGCCTTCTTGCGAAGAATCTCGAAGTCGGTCTTGTCCGCAGACAGGAAGCTGTCGCAGTAGAGGTCCGTGACGCGGATGCCCGACTCGACGAGGCGGCGTGCGAGCGCCACGGGGCGCGTCGTCGCCGTCTGGCAGATCGCCACGGGACGGCCCGCGAGCGCGTCGGCCGCCTGCGCGAGCGCGGTCCTGGCAGCGGACTTCTCGGCCGTGGTGTCCCGTGAGTTCGGCGAGCGTTCCGAGCGAGTCGTCGATGCGCTGCTCGTTGTAGTCGAGCAGCAGCTGAAGGTGGCGCATGCCGTGGCGCTCGGCGAGAAACCTGCCCGCCTGAAGGGCCGCGGGATTGACCGTCACGACCCAGCGCGCATGCGCCATGCGGCGGTATTCCTCGTAGGTCGTCATGCCCGGGAGCTCGAAGAACGGGACGCCCGCCGCGTGTGCGGCGCGCGCGAAGTCACTCTCGGGGCCGAAGGCCTCGAGGGAGCCCGCCACAAGCAGGCCGCCCTTGGGAAGGTCGGCGGGCCTGAGGCCGTGGTAGAGCTGCCTGCGCATCTTGTTGTCGGGCGGCATCTCGCTCTTGCGGAGCGTGGGCGTCATGTAGCAGTCGGTGAAGACGACGTCGGGGAAGGCCTCGGAGAGCTTCCTGTAGGCCCAGCCGAGGTCGGCGCCCGAGAAGTGGTGCAGGCAGCTCGAGTAGACGAGGACTGCGGGCGGAAGCTTCGGGAGGCGCTCGAGGATGTGCGTGACGCCCTCGATGATCGTGTCCTCAAGCTGGCCGTCGCGCAGGTGCTCCTCGGTCACGGTGATCGTGGAGAAGCGGCGCTGCAGGCCGAGTTCGGCTGCGCTGAGCACGACGCCCCTGAGGCAGCCCTGAGCGCAGACGAAGATCTCGTGGCATTCGGGCACGAGCATGCCCACGTGCACGATGGTCCAGGGACCGCGCGTGGGCGGCGAGTATTCGAGGCCCTGCCTGAAGGGCACGGGCCAGTGCGCCTCGGAGAGCTTCGCCGTGGGTGCGGGAAGCACGCGTTCGGGCGTGTGTGCGAAGAGTCGGAGCATGGGCGGGCCTCAGAACGTGAAGCCGCCGCGGGCGGGCTCGGGTCTGGTGGCG
>OGSS01001913.1_pt1 | contig 11131 bp, 9 predicted proteins | sample 1553591 | NCBI WGS metagenome assembly OGSS01 (sample SAMEA2580061, study PRJEB22360) | human gut metagenome | biome: human gut; feature: human-associated habitat; material: faeces | place: Denmark | collected 2008/2010
ACATCCTGCGGTAGATGGGGCTTTCAAACAGGTCCTTGCGGTAGTACAGCAGCTGCACGCTGGGAGTGGACGGCAGGGCGTATACCCTGCCTCTCACGATGGAATACTGGTTGATGGTCCCGTCCAGGAAGGTGTCCAGACAGCTGGATATGCCGGGGTCAATCTGGTCCAGGGGCTGCAGAATCTTGTCCGCAAACCAGGACAGCCATGTCACGTCCAGTCGCAGTACATCAAAGACAGAATCGTGGTGCATATGGTTGAAGGCCTCGTATATCTCCTCGTAGGAATAGATGGTGATGTTCACAGGGACCCCGGTTTTTTTGGTGTAGATGCGGGACAGGTTGCGCATGGTGTAGGCGCTGGGGCTGTCCAGGGTCAGCACATTTAAGGGCTTTTTGGAGGAAGGGATGAGAATGTCCGCAAACCAGTCTCTGAAACCGGAATTCTCCAGCAGCACACAGGGCTGTCCGCTGTCCCGGCCAAAACGCTGTTCCGGTACACCTGCTTCGTGCGGACCATTCTTCTCCGCCTTTTTTTCGTTTGATATGTCCCGGATCAGGCACTCCGCCGCAATCTTTCCCAGCTGACGGTAGTTCAGTTCGTATTTCTGGAAGTCATTTTCCGGCATGGTGAACATGGGGGATACCGTGTAAATCTCGGGGCTGTCCCCTGAATAGAAGGTGTTCCATATGTCCTTGACGCTTTCCGCAAAACCGTAGTTGGAAATGAAGATGGCCTGGGGGGCGGCGGCGCTGAACATCTGCATGATATTCTGCAGCTTGCGGTAGGGGTCTGTCTGGATGTGGTTTACCCGGCAGTCCGATGGACCCGCCACGCCCATGAAGCCGTTGTAAAAGTCGGATTCGTTGGGCAGCTGGAGATTTCCGGTGAGAAGGCAAAGGCTGGAGAAGCCGCGTTCCAGTGCCCTCAGGGCCAGCTCCCTTCCCGCCCTGTGGTAATCAAAGCCTACATAGGGGGCCGCAAAGGGAGGACAGCGTTCCGCGAATACAACGTGATCTGCCAGTATGCCCTGCTCGTCCAGGTAGGGATTCCCGTCGGCAAAGGAACAGCAGGAGATGGCTGCCATGCCCTGGGCCATGGAGGAACGGACCTCCTGTACGGCGGCGTATTCAGCTTCCCGGTTGTCGTCGCTGGTCAGGTACTGGGACACGCTGTAGCCGTGATTTTCCGCATAGGCCTTAAAGCTCAGATAAAAGTCTATATATTGTTTGGAACGGATGTTGGGGAGAATAACCGCAAGGGTATTGGACCTGCCTTTTCTCAGCAGCTTGGCCCTCTCGTTGGGCACGTAGCCAAGGGCAGAGGCGGCGTCCATGACCTGCCGTATTTTCTCACTGCTCACATTCCCCTTTCCGTTGAGAACGTTGGATACGGTGCCCTGGGCCACTCCGGCCGCTCTTGCAATGTCTTTGATGGTAGTCATCTGCCGGCTCTCCTTTCAAATCAAATGATGCACTAAAAAATGCAATTCAAGTAATATATTTTCAAGTTATATTTGATTCAATTTTACCATATAGAGGACAATTTGTAAAACTGTTGCGGCTACGATTCAATATAGCATGTTGTTTGTGGGTGGTACGACCTGATAAAAATACGTCAGAATGTAAAAAATATGCAAAAAGTAGAAAAAATTCATGTAAAAACGGATTAAAATATAAGATAAGTGTGCAAAATGCCTTAAAATAATATTGACACGTTTCAAATACAATGTTATGATGAAATTACAGAACAGATGACAAATTCCCAATAGTTTAAGAGGAGGTATGTATTGTGAAAAAGACAAAGAAGATTGCAGCAGCAGTCCTGGCTATGACTATGGCAGCGGGCCTTGCCGTCACGGGATGTTCCGGAAAGGGAGGAAGTACGGGCACGGATGCTGCAACCGCAGAGCAGTCTGGGGAAACAGCCGGAAGCGCCGGCAGCTCCAAGGATGACGCGGCCCAAGCTGACGACGGCGCGCTTCACCTTACATTTTATTACCCGGTTAACGTAGGCGGCTCCGCTGCGCAGCTGATTGAGAAAATCTGCGCGGACTTTAACGCGGAGAATCCTGATATTTTTGTGGAGCCTGTCTATACAGGCAATTATGACGATACCGTGACAAAGATTCAGACAGCTATGCAGGGCGGAACACCTCCGGATGTGTTTGTAAGCCTTGCAACCCAGCGTTTTACCATGGCTTCCACAGGCATGGCCATGCCTCTGGACGAGCTGATTGAGGCTGACGGGGATGAGGGAAAGGCTTATATCGACGATTTCCTTCCGGGCTTCATGGAAGATTCCTATGTGGACGGAAAAATTTATTCCATCCCATTCCAGAGAAGTACCATGGTGCTGTATTACAACAAGGATGCGTTCAAGGAAGTGGGTCTGGATCCGGAGGCACCTCCCACCACTTGGGAAGAGCTGGCTGAATATGGCCAGAAGCTGACAGACGACGGCCGCTACGGCGTGGGAATCGCTCTGAATTCCGGTTCCGCACAGTGGGCATTTACCGGTTTCTGCTTACAGAACAGCACCGACGGACAGAACCTGATGAGCGAGGACGGCAAGAGCGTATACTTTAATACACCGGAGAACGTGGAGGCGCTTCAGTTCTGGCTGGATCTCCAGAACAAGTATAAATGCATGGCAGAGGGCATCGTACAGTGGACCGACCTGCCTACCCAGTTCCTTGCGGGCGAAGTGGCTATGATTTACCACACCACCGGCAATATGGCCAATATCCATGACAATGCGGATTTTGATTTCGGAACAGCCTTCCTTCCGGCTCACAAGAGAATCGGCGCGCCTACAGGCGGCGGCAACTTCTATATCTCCAGCAACATTTCCGAGGACAGGGTGCAGGCCGCATGGAAGTTTATCAAATTTGCCACCTCCACGGACAGGGCGGCACAGTGGAGCCTGGATACAGGTTATGTGGCCACGAGACAGTCATGCTTTGACACGGACCTGATCAAGGATTATTACGCAGAGGTTCCCCAGGCATCCGTTGCTTACGAGCAGCTTCCATACGCAAAGCCTGAGCTTACTACATACAATGCAGCAGAAATCTGGAGAGTGTTAAACGACAATATCCAGGCAGCCGTGGTTGGCGATATGTCTGCCCAGGAGGCGCTGGACGCAGCCCAGGAGCAGGCGGAGGAAGTTCTGTCAGAGTACCAATAGAACAAACGAAACAAGAATGTAATACCTGTTAGGAATGAATAAGGCGCTGTGGTCCGGCGTCATGTGGGGCAAAGGCAAAGCTTTTGCCCCGCGGCCGGGCATATACAGCGCCTTAAGAGACCGGGGCATGTCACGGGCCGCGGCACGGCAGGCGGAATATAAAAAGGCTGGTGAGAGGATGAAAACCAAGACAAAGAAGCAGCGTGAAATCAGGAATAATGCGACAGCCTGGGCCCTGATGGCCCCGGCGCTTATATTTATGCTGGCATTTAGGTCAGTTTACAAGGAACTACACGCAGACCGTGAAACGGGCTGCTGACAACAAACGGCGCTATGCTCCCGGCTGGGTGCATAGCACCTGTTTGTTGCGGGGGTTTCCAAAGGGGGCAGCGCCCCATTTGGCACACGACTTTGCGGAGCAAAGTGTAGTGTGTTATACGCTCTGTCGGCGTTGCCCTGAAAATACCGTTGCCGCCGGGGAGGGCAAGGGCATTTGACGCGGCAGGAAAGCAGGGCTTTGTTTGGGGCTGGTAAGCCGGAAACAAAGGGCTGATTTCAGCAGCAGACAGGGCGTATTATGAAAGCCCCCGTCCCTCGTCCTCCGCCCCCGGCCTATGGGACAAAAAGTCCCAAAGCTCTGGACACCGTGACCAGATGTGTGGCCACACTCCGGGAAAAGTAGCAGGACGGCAGGAAACCGTCAAGGCTGAAATGAATGGGCTGACGCCCGGCCTTGACCGTTCCCCGCCGCCCCGCTGGATGGGTGGACAAGGTGGCCAATCCCTAAAAGTGTTTGGCCGCACTCGTTCATTTTGGGGCCTTTCTTCTCCCAAAATTGAAATGGGCGGGAAAGCCCTAAAATGGCTTTCCCGCCTTGATTACCCATTAGCAAAGACGGGCGAGACTGTCAACGGCGGCGCTGAAAGCGCCGTTCATCTTGACCGTTGACTGGCTCGCCTGGCTTTGCTACTGCCCGTAAGAGATGGAAAAACAAGATGGAAAACAAGGTTAAAAATGGTTGACAAGTCTATCGGATGTGTGTTATACTGTGCGACAGTTTGAGATTGGAAGGAGGCTTACGTGTGTTAATTTGTGTACGCTAATAAGCAATAAAAAGTAGAAGTACCTTTCCACATGATGGTGGGCTTTTTTTGCGTGCGTATGCAAAGGAACACGTAGGTTTGACACGAGCAGTCTTTGAACTGTATCGTGGTGTTTTTTCGTGCTTTGTTGTTATGCAGGCGTCTGCCCTCTCTGTGGGACAACGCCTGCTTTTTATTGCAGAAACAAAGGAACAATGCAATAAAAAAGGAGGTTCGCATTATGACCCAAAACAACAATTCATGGAGAAAAACTTATTTTACACTTCTTGCCGGACAAGCAATATCCTTTATTAGCAGCGGTATTTTGCAAATGGCCATTATCTTTTATTTGGTTGCGAAAACTAATTCTGCAATCATATTGACGGCGGCAACACTGATTGGATTTTTGCCGCAAGCCTGTTTAGGCCCGTTTGCAGGTGCTTTTGTTGACCGGCACAGCCGTAAAAGCGTAATGATTGGTGCGGATTTGATAATTGCCGCCGCTGGCGGTATTCTGGCGCTGGTGGCGTTTTACATGGAATTGCCCGTATGGTCTATTATGGTTGTCCTGTTAATCCGAAGTGCGGGAACTGCTTTTCATTCTCCAGCATTCAGCGCAGCAACACCTATGATTGTGCCAAAAGAGGAACTTACAAAATGCGCTGGTTACACGCAGACCATGCAAGCAGTAAGTGCGATTATCAGTCCAGCTGCCGCAGCGTTTTTATATGCTGTTTGGCCTCTTAATGCAATTATATTGTTAGATATTGTGGGTGCAATCCTTGCCTGTGTGACTGTTGCGATTTCGTCCATACCAACGCCTGAACTATGTCCAGAAACGAAAAGACAACAGTTTTTACAGGATATGAAAGAGGGGTATGTGGTATTAAAGCAAAACAGGGGCCTCTTTGCTCTGCTCTGGATTGGTGTAATTTATATGTTCTTTTATATGCCAATCAGTACGCTTTTTCCTCTCATCTGTATGTCATACTTCAAAGGAACACCGGCCCATGCCTCTGCCGCTGAAATTGCTTTTGCGGTTGGTATGCTGCTTGGCGGAGTCATTCTGAGCATTTGGGGCGGTTTTAAGAAACGGCGGTACACCATCGGTCTTTCCGTTCTCCTGATGGGCGTTAGCAATATGCTCTCCGGGCTTTTGCCGCCAGACGCATTTCTTGTCTTTGTTGTGTGCTGTACTGTTATGGGAATTTCCGCTCCATTTTACGGTGTGCAAGATGCGATTTTTCAAGAAACGGTCAAACCAGAATATCTGGGGAGAGTTTTTTCTCTACTGACAAGCGCCGCTTCCCTCGCCATGCCGTTTGGCCTTGTCATTTCCGGGCCTCTGGCGGAGCGGCTGGGAGTTGAGAAATGGTTTGTCATTTGCGGAATTGGCATTATCATCGTTGCGCTTGCCGTATTTTTACTACCCGGTTTGAGAGAGATTGACAATACGCAATAATCAACTGCACCTTTTTCTATTACTAAACAAAATGCCTGGATGGTGGTTCTGAAAAACCAGAACCGCCGTTCAGGCATTTTTTATCTTCGTCCTCTCTGCGGTTTTGGATTCTTCAGCAAGTCGGATTTTTCCGCAATCTTTTTCAGCCACTTCCGTTCTTCTACTGACAGCTTCCTAAAATTCAGCTTGAGCCGTTTGCAGATAAACGCCAAGTACGCTTGTTCCGTGTCGCTGTCCTGGCTGACGATTTCACCAGCAGTTTCCAGCATTTCTTTTAGCGGGTTATCCTCTGGGACGCTGAAAAAATCGTCCTTGTGTGTTTCCCGCAGAGCAAGGGCAATCCCGTTTATGTCCCGTTGTATCACATAGCGGCAAAACTCGTCCTCATCAATATGGGCGGTGATAAGCTGTCTTAACTGCGTATCACTCATGCCAGGATTATGCTTTTTTATAACAGTTGCGCTCATCGTGTCCACTATGGCGTTTGCACCCTGCGCCTGTTTCAGTGCCGTTCCGTTCACATAGATTTCAAGGTCAGCCATCAGCCGGGGGAAATCCGGGTGCGCCGCCAGCTCACACAGCAGGGTATTGTCTATCCTCCCGCTTTTCAGCAGGTCAATCATTTCATCACTCAAACGCAGGTCTGCAAGATCGGCGTTTGGGTGATTTTTCATTTCAGACAGCCCCAGCAGATAATCAGCGGTCACACCGTAAAACTTCGCCAGCCGGATAAGGGCATAGTGGCTGATGTCCTTGAAGTCTTCCGTTTCGTAACTGCCCAGCGCAGACTTGGAAAGCCCGGTCTGCTCCGCAAGCTGCCCCAGCGTCAAGCCACGCTCCACACGTAGGTCTTTTAATCGCTCTTGTATGGATAAAGACATATTCACCCTCCTTGCTAGCTCAACGAAAGAGAAGCCGTTATGCTATGTACTATGCTCATAGCATAACGGCATAGGCATTTACAGTTTTATTTTACCATTTGCTACATCTTCACGAAATTTATCAACAAGCTTCGCTGTCAGCTTGGATTTACCGTAGTGTTCAAGTACAAAAGTACGATAACTTTTTCCATCTACAAGCACATCACTTTTTCTGGTCAACAACCAATTTCCGTTACCTCCTCCCTGTTCTCTAATATTCCAGTCTTTCCCATATCTTTTATAGATTTCATCTTTTTTACCTTGAACAGACATTGATTCGCTTGGAATATAAACAATTTGCATAATAGCTCCTCCTTTATTTTGTGCAAGAAGACCAGAAACCTGAATTTGTCTTTTATCTTTTTTTGATTATATCACAAATCCGAGAGCGTGGAAATAGGGAGTTTTTCAGGCTGATTTCCTACCTCTTGGATATACGGCACAGGCGGTCAAAAAGGTGTAGACTTGGGATAGTTCATCGATGGACAAGCACCTTGGAAACAGAACACGCCAAAGAAAACGGAGGGACGCATGAGCAAAAGACCCTATCAACACCTGCCGCCGCTGGAACACAGGCCGGACGGCTCCCCCTACCGCATAACCCCGCCCCAGAAGAGACGAGCCAGCGGCCTGATACGCCGGGAGTGCTGCAACTGCGAGGACGGAAACTGCCTTGCGCTGGACGATGGCGACACCTGCGCCTGTCCGCAGATGATTTCGTTCTCCGTCTGCTGCAAGTGGTTCCGCTGGGCGGTCTTGCCGCTGGACAGGACGCTGGAAGCGGAGATTTACCGGGACAGGGACTTGAAACGCTGTGCGGAGTGCGGCGGTGTGTTCGTCCCGAAGTCCAACCGGGGCAAATACTGCCCGGACTGCGCCGCCAGAGTTCACAGGCGGCAGAAAACAGAAAGTGAACGGAAAAGGAGGTCTGCTGTGGACAGTTAAGAGCGGGAAAAGCCTTGATTTGCAAGGCTCCGCAAGCCCTCAACCGGGGCGGCTGGTATCATTTATCATTCGCCCCGGAAAACGGGCCTCTAACCGTCCACAAAACACGCTATGACAAACACGATTTATATTCACCAGCCGGAAAAGGCGTTCAGTTTCACCCGGCTCCCCAATTTCCTTTTTGAAGCACCCACATTCCAGCCCTTGAGCAACGAAGCGAAGGTGCTGTATGCCTTTGTCCTGCGCCGGGCGGAGTTGTCCCGGAAGAACGGCTGGGCGGACGAGTACGGGCGGGTCTACCTGTACTACCCCATCTGCGAGGTGGTCGCTTTGCTCCGCTGCGGGCGGCAGAAAGCGGTCAACACCCTGCGGGAGTTGCAGTATGCGGGGCTGGTGGAAATCCAGAAACAGGGCTGTGGAAAACCCAACCGCATTTACCCGAAATCCTATGAAGCGGTTCCAAACACCGACTTCAAGAAATCCGGTTATGGTACGCCGGAGGGCTGAAAACCGTACTTGGCGAGTACGAAAATCAATCCTCTTGAAGTACGGAAATCTGACGGTATATAGAAATACAGAGATTAAAACCATCTATTTACATTCATTCCATTCCAATCCTATCAGAGATATTTTCGGCGGGAAAACCCGCCGGAAAGGAATGGAATGGGGAAAGGAGTTCAATGGCACAACACGCAATTTTGCGATTTGAGAAGCACAAGGGCCACCCGGCGGGGCCGCTGGAAGCCCACCATGAACGGAAAAAGGAGCAGTACGCCAGCAACCCGGACATTGACACCAGCCGGAGCAAGTACAATTTCCACATCGTCAAGCCGGATGGCCGCTACTACCATTTCATTCAGAGCCGCATCGAGCAGGCCAGATGCCGCACCCGCAAGGACAGCACTCGGTTTGTGGACACGCTGATTACCGCCAGCCCGGAGTTTTTCAAGGGCAAGTCCCCAAAGGAGATAGCGGCCTACTTCCAGAGGGCGGCGGACTTCCTCATTGACCGGGTGGGCCGGGAGAACATCGTTTCGGCTATGGTACACATGGATGAAAAAACGCCCCATCTGCACTTGGTCTTTGTGCCGCTGACAAAGGACAACCGCCTGTGCGCCAAAGAAATTATCGGCAACCGGGCCAATCTGACGAAGTGGCAGGACGATTTTCACGCCTGTATGGTGGAGCAGTACCCCGACCTGGAGCGTGGGGAAAGCGCCAGCAAGACGGGCCGGAAGCATATCCCCACCCGGCTGTTCAAACAGGCGGTCAACCTCTCCAAACAGGCGAGGGCCATTGAAGCGGTTCTCTCCGGCATTACCCCGCTGAACGCCGGAAAGAAGAAAGAGGAAGCCCTCTCCATGCTGAAAAAGTGGTTTCCGCAGATGGAGAACTTCTCCGGGCAACTGAAAAAATACAAGGTCACAATCAATGACTTGTTAGCGGAAAATGAAAAGCTGGAAGTCAGGGCAAAGGCCAGCGAAAAAGGCAAGATGAATGACACGATGGAACGGGCGAAGTTAAAAAGCGAACTGGACGATATGCGGCGGCTGGTTGACCGTATCCCGCCGGAGATTTTAGCGGAACTGAAACGGCAACAGCGGCAGCATGGAAAGGAAAGGTGATCTTATAAGTAATATCAGATACAAAAAGGAAATCGAAATCGTGACTTTTCAGGGAAAGGAAATCACACTGGAAAATCTCTCCCCGGTGTTCACGCCGGAACAGGAAGCAGCCAAACGCCGGGAACTGGAACAGCAGCTTTATGAGGTGTTCCGCAAGTACGCCGACAAGCGGGAGAGTGAGGAAGCCGGGACATAAGGTTTTCCAAACCCATCATTGATTTGCGGGGCTGCTGGCGGTATAATAGAACTGTCAGCAGCTCCGTTTCTTTTTTAAGAAAAGGAGCGACAATATGAACAATCGAATAGACGCAATCTATGCAAGACAATCGGTAGACAAAAAGGACAGCATTTCCATTGAAAGCCAGATTGAATTTTGCAAATATGAGTTGAAAGGCGGTAACTGCAAGGAATACACAGACAAAGGGTACAGCGGCAAGAACACAGACCGTCCGAAGTTTCAAGAACTGGTGCGGGACATCAAGCGGGGCTTGATTGCAAAGGTCGTGGTTTACAAGCTCGACCGTATCAGCCGTTCCATTCTGGACTTTGCCAACATGATGGAGCTGTTCCAGCAGTACAATGTGGAGTTTGTGTCCTCTACGGAAAAGTTTGATACCTCCACCCCGATGGGGCGGGCGATGCTGAATATCTGTATCGTGTTCGCCCAGCTTGAACGGGAAACCATACAGAAGCGGGTGCAGGACGCATGGTACTCCCGCTGTCAGCGGGGCTTCAAAATGGGCGGCAAAACGCCCTACGGTTTTCGGACAGAGCCTTATGTGATGGACGGGGTGCGCACAAAGAAGCTGGTAATAGAGCCAACCGAAGCGGCCTTTGTCCGGCAGATGTATGAGATGTACGCTGACCCACAGGTATCGCTGCATGACATTACAAAGAAGCTGACGGCGGACGGTATGCGTACTTATCATGGCAGGCCGCTGTCAAGGGCTACTTTGAGCGTTATTCTCCGAAACCCGATTTATGTCATGGCTGACCTCGACATATACGAGTTTTACAAAAGCCAGGGGACGGATATTTACAATGACGCCGCCGACTTTGCCGGGACAAATGGCTGCTATTACTATCAGGGCAAGGGGAATACAGAGGACAAGCACAAGCACCTGCAAGGACAGACGCTGGTACTGGCTCCACATGAGGGGTTTATCCCATCGGAGCTGTGGCTGAAATGCCGGAAGAAGCTGCTTGCCAGCCACACTTACCAGCCCGCAAGGAAAGCCCGGAACACATGGATGGCGGGAAAAATCAAATGCGGGAAATGCGGCTATGCGCTCATGTCGGCGCACTCCAACGGTATTCTTTACCTGCGCTGCACCGTCCATGCGGACAGCAAGGCGTGTCCCGGCTGCGGGTGCGTGAAGCTTCACGAACTGGAAGCGGTAGTCTATGGGGCGATGGTTAAAAAGCTGAAAGATTTTAAGACGCTGACAGGTCGGAACAAGGCTGCAAAAATCTCCCCGAAACTGACTGCAAAGCGGCTGGAACTGGCACAGGTAGAAAGCGAGATTGAAAAGCTGCTTGACACGCTGACGGGCGCAAGCCCTGTTTTGCTCTCCTATGCCAACAGCAAAATTGAAGAACTGGACGCAAGGCGGCAGTCCATTGCCAATGAGATTGCAAAACTCTCTGCGGACGCTGTGCCGATGGAGAAGATAGAAAGCATTTCCGGGTATCTGGATGACTGGGAGAATGTCAGCTTTGAGGACAAGAGGCAGGTGGTGGACGCACTGATAACGGTCATCCGGGCAACAAATGAAAAGGTAGAAATTGAATGGAAAATCTGACGGGTTAATCCCCACCGTACCTATCCTTTTTGTGCTCTTGTCTATAATAGTGACGAAATCCTCCCGGTGGAATTAAAGGACAGAAAAGGAAACATCACTGTCTTTG
>OGSS01001914.1_pt1 | contig 11120 bp, 10 predicted proteins | sample 1553591 | NCBI WGS metagenome assembly OGSS01 (sample SAMEA2580061, study PRJEB22360) | human gut metagenome | biome: human gut; feature: human-associated habitat; material: faeces | place: Denmark | collected 2008/2010
GAGGGCGGACGATTTGGATGAGGAAACCGTGAAGCGGTGCAGGCGGCTGGCCGGGATATATGGGCGGCTGAGGGAGTAGCAGGCTATCGCATTATATTTTGAAATGTTACCCGGCGGAACAGAGATGATGGGATAGAAAAGGCAGGCTCTAAAGCCTGCCCGCCGGTATAAACGGTTCCGGCTGTTCCGGGTGGGGACCAAGCATTTTTTCCATCCAGACCATGTCCCACCACTGGCCCAGCTTGTAGCCGCATTTGGTAAAATGCCCTACGGTACGGTAGCCATGTTTTTCATGGAAGGCAATGCTGCCGGGATTGGGGTAGGCGATGCATGCGTTGACGTTGATGACATTCTGGCCTTTCAGACGGTCCTCCAATGCCTCGTAGAGAAGGGAGCCCGCGCCGGTGCGCCGTGCGTCCTCCGACACATAGACGGAGGTCTCAACGGCCCAGTCATAGGCTGCCCTTTCCTTAAACGGGGATGCATAGGCGTATCCCATGATGCGTCCATCCCGGATAGCCGCCAGATACGGGTACCGCTTCAGGGTGGAGGCGATGCGGCTTTTAAATTCCTGGACAGTGGGGACCTCATATTCGAAGGTAATGGCAGTCTTTTTCACATAGGGTGCGTATATGGACAGAAGGGCGGCAGCGTCTGCTTCCTCTGCCATGCGGATGGTGATGGCTGTGTCCGGCATATGGGGGACTCCTTTCTACACATGTTTCTGTGTATCATGATTCTGACAATATGGATTCTGATTATCGTGATTTATGCGGGTTGAATTGCAACCTACATTTTAGCACTTATTTCATATTTTTTCCACCGGCTGTTCGCAGGAATAAATAAAATTAAGTAATTCTTACACAATTTTTCCCCTTTCTTATCCTGTTATTTCCCTCCATTATCTGATAAAATGGTACTATAAGGAGGTGGAGGATATGACCAGACGAAGGATATTGACAGGATGGGCCATAGGACTGCTGATGGGGATGATGGCTGCGGGCACTGCTTTTGGTGCGCAGTCCGGATGGAAAACAGAAGACGGAGTCCTTAAATTTGTGGACAATAAGGGAAACTATGTGACCAATGAATGGAGGACACGGGACGGAAAATCATACTTTCTGGGCAGCGACGGGGAGATTGAGAAGAGTACCTGGATTGAGAATACATACTATGTGGATGACAAGGGTGTCATGGTGAAGAATTCCTGGGTCCACACAGACGGCAAGGACGGCCTGAAGGAGGAAGGCTGGTATTTCCTGGGCAGGAACGGCAAGACAGAGGAAGGCTGGAAGAATGTAGGGGACGGCCGGTACAACTTTGACAGCGACGGCAGGATGCGCACCGGCTGGTTCTACGAGGGCGATAATATCTACTACCTGGGCGGCAAGGACGACGGTGCCATGAGGCGGGGCTGGGTATGCCTGGAATTTGATGAGGATGATCTGCCTGAGATTGGGGACATCTCCAGGGAATATAAGAAAGCGGATGAGAACTCCCGGTGGTTTTTCTTCCAGAATAACGGCAAGGCCAAGCGCTCTCTTTCCGGTACATATGATCCGGAGACCATTCACGGAGAAAAATTTTATTTTGACCAGAATGGAGCCATGCTGACGGGCTGGCATGCGGTAAAGGAGAAAGCGGACAGCGGCGATGCCACAGGTATCAGCCGTTTCGTGTACCTGGGCGGTAAGGATGACGGAGCCATTGCAAAGGGACAGTGGAAACAGCTCTCTGAGCATCCGGGTGATTCTGACGACGGGGCAGCCATCTTAAAGACGGGGGATGAGGAGCTTCCCAAGGAAGGGGATAAGGAGTGGTATTACTTTGAGAACAACGGCACTCCCGCATACCTTAAGACAGGAATCTCCACCATGAATGCCGCCACGATCCGGGTGGACGGCGAGAATTATTTCGTAAACCAGTATGGATGCAGGAGGAATGGTTTGGTTAAGATTGTATCCGGCGGCCATGTGATGGTGGGGTATTTCGGAGCCAAAGGTTCTGACGGCAGGATGATAACCGGCAGGAATACCGGTATTGTTGATGACGACGGCAAGCGGTGCACCTTCTATTTCAACACTTCCGGCTCCAACAAGGGAGCTGGTTTCAGCGGGGAAAAGGATGGATTCCTGTATTATAACGGACTGCTGGTGACAGCGGACGGGGATTCACGGTACGAAGTCTATAAGGTGGACGGTAAATATTATCTGGTCAATGAATCAGGTAAGGTGCAGACCAATGAGAAGGCATATAAGAGCGATGGGGATTATGCCTATTTAGTGGAGGACAGGGAAGTTTACTATACGGATGACAATGGGAAAAAGACAAAGAAGGCAGACAGCAGCGCCGCCCTTCCGGACTTCACCTGTGATCAGGTATATGAGCTTTGATGTTTCTAAGTTTTGGAAAGGGACGGCTTCCGCCAGCATGGCGGAAGGGCCGTCCCTTTTAGGTTGTGGTTGAAAAAAGAAATACGGTCTGATATACTGAAATGGCGGGTAATATCTTGTATACAGTATAAAGATAGAGCCGGGGTTATGAGCCTAAAAAAGCCCCATAAAATGAGGAGACCCCGATTGTATAACAACCGGGGCAATTATGAAAAATCTATGTGCAATTTTACTATTTATCATTTGTATAAGTATCTTGTTCTTATGAAAATAGTATAAAAAATAAATGTGAACGAAATGTGAATTTGTTGTAAACAGATTATGAAACATTATATATTACCATAGATGCAGAATCGAGGGAGAGAAAATGGAGCAGGAATTAAAGAGAAAGACAACGGTCATCGGCCACAGGAATCCTGATACGGATTCCATCTGTTCGGCTATCTGTTATGCCAACCTGAAGCAGGCCGTTACAGGGGATGCATATATTCCGGCCAGGGCAGGCCATGTGAACGGGGAGACCAGGTTTGTCCTGGACTACTTCGGCATGGAGGAGCCTAAGCTGGTGGAGGACGTGAGGACCCAGGTAAAGGACATTGAAATCCGCAAGACCAGGGGAGTTGCGGATAACATTTCCTTAAAAAAGGCATGGAACATCATGCAGGAAAACAATGTGGTGACCATTCCTTCCGTCAGGCCCGACGGGACCCTGGAAGGGCTTATCACAGTGGGGGATATCACAAAGACCTATATGAACATATATGACAGCAGCATCCTGTCCAAGGCACATACCCAGTATTCCAACATCATTGAAACGCTGGAAGCCGATATTGTGGTGGGTGATGCGGACGCCTATTTTGACAAGGGAAAGGTGCTGATAGCAGCCGCTAACCCGGACCTGATGGAATTTTATATTGAACCCCACGACCTGGTCATCCTGGGCAACCGTTATGAGTCCCAGCTCTGTGCCATTGAGATGGGGGCTGACTGCATCATTGTGTGTGAGGGCGCAGGCGTGTCCATGACCATTAAGAAGATTGCCCAGGACAGGGGATGCACGGTCATTGCCACCACCTACGACACATATACGGCGGCCCGTCTGATTAACCAGAGCATGCCCATCAGCTATTTCATGACCAGGGAGCACCTGATTACGTTTAACAGTGATGATTATACAGATGAAATCCGGGAGGTTATGGCCAGCAAGCGGCACCGGGATTTCCCTATCCTGGACAAGGAGGGAAGGTATCTGGGAATGATTTCACGCCGGAATCTGTTGGGAGCCAAGGGCAAGCAGGTGATTCTGGTGGACCACAACGAGAAGAGCCAGGCCGTGGCAGGTATCGAGAGCGCTGAAATCATGGAAATCATCGACCATCACAGGCTGGGAACAGTCCAGACCATGGCCCCTGTGTTCTTCCGCAACCAGCCCCTGGGCTGTACGGCCACTATTATTTACCAGATGTACCTGGAAAATAAGGTGGAGATCGATCCCAAGATTGCCGGGCTGCTGTGCAGCGCCATTGTGTCGGATACCCTGTTGTTCCGGTCCCCCACCTGTACACCGGTGGATGAGATGGCAGCCAGGTCACTGGCAGCCATAGCCGGACTGGATATAGAAAAGTATGCCATGGAAATGTTCGGGGCGGGAAGCAATCTTAAGGATAAGTCCGATGAGGAGATTTTCTACCAGGATTTTAAGAAGTTTTCTGTTGGCAAGGCGCTCATTGGCGTGGGGCAGATTACGTCGCTAAATGATATAGAGCTGGAAACCCTGAAGGAGAAGATGCTGGGTTATATGGAAAAGGCCAAGGAGAGCAACGGCCTGGACATGGCATTTTTCATGCTGACCAACATACTGAAGGAATCCACAGACCTGATTTGTTACGGACAGGGAGCGGTGCAGCTGGCGGCCAAGGCCTTTCATCTGGATATAGAGGAAGCCACGGAAAAGCCGGAACCAGTGTTGAGCCTGCCGGGTGTGGTATCGCGTAAAAAGCAGCTGATTCCGGAGCTGATGCTGGCGGAGCAGGATTAGGACAAAGGCCCGGTATGGGCAGGAGGATTAAGATATGTCAAAGGAATACTGGAAACCAGGCAACATGCTCTACCCGGTGCCGGCTGTTATGGTCAGCTGCGGCAGGGAGGGAGAGACACCTAACATCATTACAGTGGCCTGGGCAGGCACCATTTGCTCGGACCCGGCCATGGTGTCCATATCCGTGCGCAAGGAGCGTTTTTCCCACAGCATCATCAGGGATACAGGAGAATTTGTCATCAACCTGGTGAATAAGCGGCTGGTACGGGCCACGGATTACTGCGGCGTCAAATCCGGCAGGGACGTGGATAAATTTAAGGAGACAAGGCTGACTCCCCAGGCATCCAGGTATGTGAAGGCGCCGGGGGTGGAGGAAAGCCCGGTGAACATTGAGTGCAAGGTGGTGGAAGTGAAGGAGCTGGGAAGCCACGATATGTTCATTGCAAAGGTGATGGGAGTGACCATTGACAACCAGTATATGGATGACAGGGGAAAGTTTAACCTCAATGCATCCGGGCTTGTGAGCTATTCCCACGGAGAGTATTTTGAACTGGGAAAGAAGCTGGGAAGCTTTGGATATTCGGTGAAAAAGCCGGTGAAAAGGCAGAGTGATAAGAAAAGGACTGCAAGGAGGAAAAAAGCGTGAAACCGAACATTACCATGATAGGCATGCCGTCGTCGGGCAAGAGCACCATTGGAGTACTGCTGGCCAAGAGGCTGGGATTTTCCTTTGTGGACGTGGATATCGTGATACAGGAAAAGGAGGGCAGGCTTCTAAAGGAAATTATTGCACAGGAGGGCATGGACGGATTCCTTAAAGTGGAAGAGAGAATCAATGCCGGACTGGATGTGACCCTCTCTGTCATTGCTCCCGGCGGAAGCGTCATATACGGTGAGAAGGCCATGGAGCACCTGAAGGAAATCAGCGAAGTGGTCTATCTGAAGATGAGCTATGAGGAGATGGAAAACCGCATTGGCAATGTGGTGGACCGGGGCGTTGCCCTAAAGCCAGGTTTTACCCTTCGGGATCTTTACAATGAGCGTGTGCCTTATTATGAGAAATATGCGGATATCACCATTGACGAGGAGGGCAAGACCCCCGGGGAAACAGTGGATGCGCTGAGGGACATTATTGAGGGAATGATGGACCGCAGTATGATTGAGCGTATTGTGGAGGAACAGAAGAAAATTCTGGAGGAAAAGGACCGTAAGATAGAAGCTTATGAGGCGGAGATTGCAGCCCTTAAGGAGGAGCTGGCCCTTCTCAGGGCGGCGGATTGAAAAAGGTTCGTTCTGTTCTTTGGATGATTGGGTTATCCAAAGATTCAGAACGAACCTTTTTGTTTTTTTCCTATTTGAGGCGCAGACCTACAGCATTTCCATATACGCCAGCAGCTTGTCCGCAAGGTCCAGTCCGATGTAAACCAGAATTCCCAGGATAATCAGGGCAACTGCCAGGAATACCAGCTTATAAACCAGATAAGCCTTGGCAAAGTCCCGCAGCTGGTTCTCCTTTTTTCCAAAGGCCAGGCAGAGCAGGTAAACCCATCCCGCAATGGGAATGTTCATGCACATAAATGTGAGGAACCAGCGTCTGGGCGGCATACGGTAGGGATTGGTATTATCTGTCCCGGATTCCCTGGGGACCTTTTTTTCCGGTTTCAACTGCGGGGCTTCCGTATGCTCTCTTTTTTTATGTAAATCAATTTTCATCATCCGGTCTGCCTCCTGGTCCGTAGTATTCCATGTTGTTCCACTTGAATTTTTCGCTGTTTAAGGAGGAGCGGAGCTGGTTCTGCTGTACCTGCACCTGCTGCTCGGCCTGCTTCATGGCAGCTTCCTCGGATGCCCGGCTCTCGGCCTGGGATGCGTTCCACTGCTCCTCTGTGGGCAGGCCGGAGATCCGCGTGATGGCTGCCTGAAGCCGGTCGGACAGAGCCTGCTGCTCCGGGTCCCCGGCCACCAGGGAAAGCTTGCCGATGGCATCCTGCACCAGATCCTGGGCATTCTTCTGCTGGTATTCCAGTTCCTCCACAGTCTCTAAGGCCTGCAGGAATTCGTTCTTTTTGGTATCCTTCTCAGCCTGCTTCCGGTTCTCCTCGGCCTGCTTTTGGGCTTCTTCCCTGGCCCTGGCATCGTCAATGGCCTTCTGCTTTTCGTAAAGGGCAATGGTATCGCCCATCTGGCTGATAATTCCGGTAAAGTAATCGTACCGGTTTTCCACCTGCTCCAGCATGCCGGCCCTCAGCTCCCCGTCGTCCAGAAGGGGCAGGCGGGAGGTGATATCCTGATATTGGCTCTTAACCGAGTAGGTATCCTCCACAGAACTGATTTCCCTGGTGGTGAATTCCTGGATATCCTGTTCCAGCTGCGCGGTCAGCTTTGCCTGCTCCTTGTCGTGCAGGCTTTGCTGGGCCCGGAATTCAGCGGTGGTGCTGAAGTAATCCTGGGTTCCCGTCCTGGGGTCCGCCTTTAATTCCACGCTTTCAGGCTGCTCCCAATCCCAGGGCTCCAGGCCCTGGTGTATCTGGTTCATGATATTTTTCCATATTTTTCCTGCATATGTGCTTCCGTATATGCCGGGCATCTTGCGGGGGATATCGTATCCCACCCACACTGCCGTGGTATAGTAGCGGGTGTAGCCGCAGAACCAGGTGTCCTTGCTGCTGTTGGTGGTTCCTGTCTTGCCAGCAGCGGGCATGCCGTTATCCAGCTCCAGCCCGCGCCCCGTTCCGTAGGGGGAGGTCATGGTGCCTTTCAGGATATCGGTGAGCATGAAGGCGGAATCGTCACGGTAGACCTGTTTGGCGGCAGGCGGCAGGTCCTTGGTCAGGTCGCCGTCGTGTTCATGGATGATTTGGGTGATACAGGTGCGGTCGTTGTAAACACCGTAATTGGCCAGGGTGCTGTAGCCCTTTGCCATGTCCACCACCCGGACGCCGTTGGTAAAACCTCCGATACTCAGGGAGGGAACGCCGTTGTCAACATAAGTAAGCTTCTGGAACTCCATTTCTCCCAGATAGCCCAGTCCGTAATTCACGCCGATGTCCTCCAAGATCTGCCAGGCCACTGTGTTCAGGCTGCGGTTTAAGGCTTCCCGGGCCGTTACGCTGCCGTGGTAATTGCCTCCGCTGTTGGAAGGCCCGTCCTCCCATTTATGGTCATCCACCATGCGTGTGGGGTAGTACTCCCCGGTGTCAAAGGCAGGGCCGTAGTCAATGAGGGGCTTGATGGTACTGCCCGGCTGTCTGGCGCTTAGATAGGCCCGGTTGAACTGGTCATCGCTTGTGCGTCCGCCCACAATGGCCACCACGTAGTTGGACCGGTTGTCCACGATAACGCCAGCGCCCTGGAGGGCGTACTTGCCATTGTCCTGCAACTCGGTATAGGAGGCCAGCCCCTGGTCTATGTCTGCCTGAAGCATGTCCTGGAGACTGCTGTCCAGGGAGGTGTATATCTTAAAGCCGCCGGCGCGGATCAGGTCGGATTTTTCCGTGTAGGCCGTTGTATAGCGTTCCATGTAGGAGTTGTAGTCATCTTTGTCCTCAAAGGTGTAGCAAAACTGGAAGCCGTCTTTCTTCAACAGCTCCAGAGCCGCGCAGTGGATGGCGTAGCTGCTCTGATAGTTCTCGTCTGTGCCCTCGGATTCCTGTTTGACCACGGTAAGGGGCCTGGACAGGGCCTTCTCGTAATCCTCATCAGACAGTTCGCCTATTTCATTCATGCTCTTTAACACGTCGTTGCGTTTTTCAAGGGATGCTTTTGGATGGGCTACCGGATCGTAAGCCGAGGGACTGTTGCTGATGCCTACCAGGACAGCTGCTTCCTCCACGGTCAGGTCAGCTGCATGTTTGCCGAAATAATAACGGCTGGCAGCTTCCACGCCGTAGCACTGATGGCCGTAGAAATTGGTATTGCAGTAAAATTCCATGATATCTGCTTTGGAGTACTTTTTTTCAATCTCAGGGGCCAGCAGGATTTCCACAATCTTGCGGGTAAAGGTCTGTTCCTGGGTCAGGTATGTATTCTTAATGACCTGCTGGGTGATGGTGCTCCCTCCCTGGGTGACATGTCCCCTGTGCTTTACCAGGGCCAGTCCCGCGCGGAAGGTGGCAATCCAGTCAACGCCTGTATGGCTCTTAAAACGCCTGTCCTCCTGAGCAATGTATGCGTTCTGAATGTTCATGCTGATGCCGGTAATGCCCACATACTGGTAGTGGCCGGCGTTGATAAGCCCTATCTGCCGGCCGTCCTTGTCGTAAATTACGGTGTCGGACAGCTTGGAGAAATCCGTGCGCTCCATCTGGGCCAGCTTGTCGTAAGCCAGCTCACGGCACTCATCCAGGTCCGGCTTGACCTTGGCGTAAATCAGCAGGCACAGAATGGCTCCCAGTATGAATCCGGTTGTCACCACGGCCAGAAGGGCGTGGAACAGCCAGCCTGTGATGCCAAGAAGGCTGACGCTTATGTCGCGGATCACCAGCAGAATGTTCCGTGCGGCCTGTTTCAGTGTATCTTTCATAATCCTCTCTATCCTCTCTGCGCCCGGGTCCGTGTGGGTGGATATAAAAATGGACGCTGATATCTCAATGGGGCTGGAAACATTTGCCAGCCCGATAAACCATTGATATTATAAGCCAGAATGGAGAAAAAGAATAGGGATAAAGTATAAAAATAAGGACTTTTTCCGCTAAAAGTGGGAGAAAAGTCCTTATTTTGGAAATAAGCGTCAGATTTTGCGCATCAGGAACCGGAGGGTTTGCGAAGGGATTCCCATGCCCTTTTCCTGCATCTCGGTAAAGGCAGCCAGAATCCGGGCGATTTGTGAGTCGTCGGAGGGAATCAGGTGGTTATCCAGGGTGATGGTCAGAACCGTCAGCACGATTTGGGCTGTCTCTTCCGGGTAGCTGCACTGGATGCTGCCTTCCTCCACCCCCTGACGGATGATGTCGGCCAGGATGGGCTTTAATTTGGTGATGATGATGCGGGAGAACTTCTGGTGTATAAAGGCGCTTTCCTGCTGCTCGTTAAAGGTGCGCAGTTCCTCCCGGCGCCTTAATTCCATGGATGAGTCCAGGCATGCATGGTATATGATTTCCAGTTTTTTGAAGGCATCCAGGTGAGAGGATGCGGCCAGTTCCCTGCCTTCGTCCAGGACCCGCGAGTAGTTTCTCTCAATCACTGCGTCTATGATATCGTTCTTGGAAGAAAAATAGTAATAGATACTTCCTTTTCCGATACCGGCTTTTAGGGCAATATCACTGACGGAAATGGCCTGGACATTGGCTGAACCCATAAGTTCCTGCATGGCATCCAGTATCATGTCCTTTTTATTATGGTTTTGCATAAAAAATCCTCGGTTTTTTCTTTAGAATACATCCAAGTATAGCAGAATATAAATGAAAACGCTATACTTGACTGGCGGTCGAAAACGTGTTATGTTTAATTTGCTTTTGATTCGACCAGTGGTCGAAAAGCAAGAGAACAAGGTTCGGGAGGAAACCTCATGATTTATCTGGCTTCATATAAACCCGGCGGCAGTCTTTATAACCGGGAGCGGGAACATGTGCTGGGAAGGAGTCTGCTGAACTTTGGCCTTATGAAAGAGTATGGAAGGACCTGGGAGATAGAGCGGGAGACTGGTTCAAAACCGTGTCTTAAGGGAGCAGAGGGCGTGGAATTTAATATCAGCCATACCAAGGGTCTGGTGGTCTGCGCTGTGGCGGACAGGGAGCTGGGCGTGGACACGGAGCAGATTCGCCCCTTTAAGGCAAGCCTGATGAGGCGCGTGTGTTCCGGGGCAGAGCGGGGCTTTGTGCTGGCGGGAAGGTCTGAGGCAAAGCAGCAGGAACGGTTTTTCCGGCTGTGGACCCTTAAGGAGAGCTTTGTCAAGGCCATTGGCCGGGGGCTGGCCTTTCCGCTGAGGGACATCACATTTTCCCTGGAGGAGGGCGTTATAAAAGGGAGTATTCCCGGCTGGCAGTTTTACCAGTCCAGGGTTTACCAATCATATATTATATCCGTCTGTGTGGCGGATGAAAAAGGAGAGGCTGTATGAGCTACGAAGAAGTATTTACAAAGGTAAAGGAAATTTTCATGAAGGCTGATGTGAGCAGGGTAGAGGGGCATCTGGCTTTTCAGTTCAATATTACGGGCGAGGGAGAAGGCGCGTTCTATGCAGAGGTGAAAGACGGCGCCCTGAGTGTGGAACCATATGAGTATTACGACAGGGACGCAGCGTTTATCTGCTCTGCCGATACACTTATGAAGCTGGCATCGGGAAAGCTGGACCCGGTCTTTGCATTTACCACAGGAAAGCTGAAGGTTGAGGGGAGCCTGGAAAAGGCATTGATGTTACAGAAGTTTGTATAGGCAGGAGCGGCGGCGGGAAATGGATGCAGCGCCGGGGAACGGACGCAGCAGCCGGGAAATGAATGCAAGGCCGGCAAAACTGGCAGCCTGCGGTAAAGGAGTGAAGGATATGGGAATCAAAGGATGGATACTGGGACTGGCAGCAGCAGGAGCAGCGGGAGAATACGGCATAGCGCGGTATTTCTTCCACCGGACCGTGGTCCGGGGAAACGCAAAGCGCGACAGGACCCGGGAAATGGCAGGCACGGACTGGGACGCTTACATTCCGGGTATCCGCGCCAGCAGGGAATGGCTGGCAGGACAGCCGCAGGAAGAGG
>OGSS01001917.1_pt1 | contig 11113 bp, 22 predicted proteins | sample 1553591 | NCBI WGS metagenome assembly OGSS01 (sample SAMEA2580061, study PRJEB22360) | human gut metagenome | biome: human gut; feature: human-associated habitat; material: faeces | place: Denmark | collected 2008/2010
TGGCCATGATTGGATAGAATCGGGATATCATGGTCAGAGAGGAGCTTATCCACGGTATTTCTCCAATAATCCAGCGTCAGGTCTTTTCTCATTTTCACACGGAGTTCTGCGCTTTCCAGAAAAATGGTGACCAGACGGTTTAGTGAATCGATTTCATCTTTGGTAAGATAATTTTTTGCGACAATAATATCTTTTCTTCTGACAATGGCTCCGCTCCATGAGGTAAGCGCCATATTCGGCTTTTGCGGGTTAGCCCGGTCAATGATTAAATCAGCGGCGGTCTCGCCGGTAATGCCATATATAAGCTTGTTCTGTGTTTCCGAAAAGAATTGCTGAGTGGCTTTATCCGTCTTGTCATAATCAGAAGACAGTGCGAATAGATCCCTCAGTTTCTGATAGAATCTCTTTTCACTGGCACGAATATCGCGGATTCTAGCAAGCAGCTCGTCGAAATAATCAGGACGCCCGTCTGGATTTTTCAGACGTTCATCATCGATAACAAAGCCCTTCTGCATATATTCTTTAAGTGTAGTATTGGCCCAGCGCCGGAATTGTACACCGCGAGGGGAGCGGACTCTGAAGCCAACGGCAAGAATAGCGTCAAGGCTATAAAAAGAAATCTTCCGTCGAACCTCACGAGAGCCTTCTTTTCGAACCTGTAAGAAATCCTTACAAGTTGCCTGTTCCATAAGCTCTTCTTCTTGGTAAATTGTCTTAAGATGTAAATTGACATTGGCCCGAGTGCATTGAAATAGTTCGGCAATTTGTGCCTGTGTCATCCATACGGTTCCATCTTTTGCGTACAGTCTGACATTCGTTTTCCCATCGTCAGTGTTGTAAATAATGATATTATCCATAGTTTCTCCTTTGGAATAATCACCCCATGTGATAAAAAAGGTCATTTTTATCACATGGTCAGCAGGGGTGCGATAAAATCCCCTGTTTTTATCACATGATAGCTGCTATATTGGCAGCCTTTTTCAGATTTTCCTGCCAAAATCGCAAGAACTCACAAGCTCCGCCTCAGTTCCACGACTTTACCAATGACATTAACGGGAAGTTCTGCTATTTCCTTATTGGAATAGAAATGAGGTGGGTAAACGACTGGATTGAAGCCTATGAGGGTTACGCCCTCCGGGCTCTTTTTTATTTGCTTGCAGGTGGCTTCGTCACCGTTTACCAGGATTATGGCTATATCCCCGGATTCCACGTCAGATTGGCATTTACATATAACTACATCATTATCTAATATCTGGGGTTCCATGGAGTGGCCCTTTATGCGGAGGGCGAAATACTCGCCTAAACTCGCCATCTTAGGGGTGATTTCTTCATATCCTTCTATGTCGGTTATGGCTTCCAGGGGGATTCCTGCTACTACTCGGCCGAGGATGGGGATACGGACACCTTTTAAGCGGTTGGACTTATCTTCCCAACCCATTAAAAATGCGGGGGTTGTTGAAAGGGCTTTCGCTATTTTTTCGATTTTATCAGACGGGATGTTGGTAATAGCGCCTTTTTCATAGCGCTGAATGGTTGCTTTAGAAACACCAACCACACTTCCTACTTCTTCGAGAGTCTTATTTAATTGCAGTCTTCTTTCTTTCATGCGTGTTCCAATTGACATTTAAACCACCTCTTTATATTTTCTAAATCTATAATACTATGATTTTACGCACAAAGCAACGAAAATGTTACGCGTTGCGTAAAAAGTTTCTTGACATGAAACGCAATGTGACGTATTATAAGTTACGTAAGGCGTTACTTTTGAGCGGGAGAAGGTGGGAAAATGATTGACAGAAAACGCTTAATAGGAGTTATCTATTCAAGGGGACTGACACAGTCCAAAGTTGCGACAAATATTGGTATTTCTAGCAAAACCTTTTATCACAAGATGAAAACTGGGGTATTTGGTAGCGATGAAATCTATAAGATGAAGACGCTTCTTTCCATCCCTGATGAAGAAATGACTCCTATTTTTTTTCCCTCTAAAGTTACGCAGTAAGTAACTTTAGAGGGAAAAAACATCAAAGGAGGAGAAATGAATAATTTAGTAGAAATTAAGAACAATCAAGTCGTAGTTGATAGTCGTTCGGTAGCAAAAAATTTTAATAAAGAACATAGAAACGTTGTAAGAGATATCGAAAACCTTGTAAGAAAAGATGTGCTCAAAATTGAGCACATGTTTCAGCAGGTAGAGCTTCCAGACTCTTATGGCCGGATGCAGAAAAGCTACTACATGAACCGTGATGGATTCAGTCTGCTGGTTATGGGCTTCACCGGAAAAGAAGCCATTGAATGGAAGCTCAAATATATTGAGGCCTTCAATGAGATGGAAAAGAAGCTCAAGAATCCGCTGGCCCTGCCGAATTTCAGCAATCCGGCAGAAGCTGCCAGAGCATGGGCAGACGAGTTCGAAAAGCGAAAGCAGGCCGAAGCCCTGAACGAAGCCAACCGCCCGAAGGTAATATTTGCGGAAGCGGTGAGCGCCAGCAAGACGAGCATTCTGGTTGGGGAGCTGGCTAAGATTCTCCGGGGCAACGGTATCCCGATAGGTCAGCGGAGATTCTTCCAGTGGCTCCGGGAAAACGGCTACCTCATCAAGCGTAAGGGCACCGACTACAACATGCCCACGCAGAGAAGCATGGAACTTGGGCTTTTCGAAATCAAAGAAGGCTCCTACGTAAACGGCGACGGCGTGAACGTCATCACCAAGACCCCGAAAATTACAGGTAAAGGGCAAAACTATTTCATCAATAAGTTTCTGAAGGAAGGGGCCTGAGGATGAGGGAGTGTAATAAAAAAGAGCCGTATGGCATATCGGCTCTTGATACAACGATTAAATCAGTAATGGTTATTGAGGTAATAAAAATAACCAGCATTACTGGAAACGGGACAAGTGAAGACCCCACCAGAATTGTCGAAAACTTTTACACAAAAGCAGGGAAACATATCGGAGCCCGCCTGGTGGAGTCTACTGATACTGAGAGATGAGGTGCATGGCTTCAGTAACCGTACCTCAATCATATCAATTATAGCAAAGAAGGAAGGTGCCTGAGGATGTCGGCCATAGAAATGGTCTTTGTTGCTAACGGAGTCATCGTTTTATTAGTGATGTTGGCATATATCGCCCAATACACATTTAGAACTAAGTGGAACATTTATAAACGAGAAATCCGAAGGTCGAAAGGAGTGAAAAAGGATGCCAAAAATTAACATCACGGTGGATGAAGCCACCGAAATGCTTAACATCGGCCGTGCCAATCTGGTCGAGCTCATCGAGTCAGATGAGACCTTTCCATGTTTCGCCGTGGGGAGAAAAATCCTCATCCCGGTGAAGGCCCTGGAAGAGTGGGCAAATAACCGAGGGCGGTTGAGAGTTGGCGTCAGGACAGTAAGCCGGACAGTCCAGCTCATCCGGCAGAGACGCAGAGACGCAGGGTAAAGGAGGTAAGTTGAATGGGTGTGGATAAACAAACGTTTTTGACCGTTTCCCTCTGCCTATATTCCGGAATCATCTCTGAAATATTGTATGTTACTACTTCAAATTGGTTTGTGCACTATTTGTGTTTCTTCGTGGTTGCTACAAATTTTGTACTACTCATTTGGTTGTCGTTGCAAGATTGGATATCTCGATTTTGTTCTAAGCGATAAACGCGATTTTCCAAAGCATTGACCTCATTGTTTTGAATGAATTGGGACAAGAAAGAGAGTAGGGCAATTATTATTCCTATTAATTGCATTTTTTCAGAGCGCGACCATGATTTGAGGGTTGGAAAGTAACAATCAAATTGTTGTTCCTGCTCGGTTGAAATTTCTTCAGAATATTTTTCATTAGGAACAGGAGCATCCAACGATAAAGAAGATTCTTCTACTTCCTTTAATACATTGGAAGGTAATTGACCTAATACATCTAATATTGGTCCCCAGTTTTTTAGGATTAGTTGATTGTATTCATCAATTCTACAGATTGAATAGTTAAGCCTATTAATTAAATTTAATGTCTCATCAAAATTTTTATTTTGTTTAACGCTTATTTCTTGATATTTAACACAAGATAACATCAACGGTTGAAACGAAGATTGTAAAGATTGAATCCATTTAAGATGCGATTGCTCTATTGATTGAACCAATTTATATATCTCTTTTGAAACAACGGGAATGTTGTAATTGTTTGTATCAAGCATATATTTATACCTCCACCTATATACCAGTATAGCAAGGGGGAAGAAAGGGGGACAATTAATGAGAAAAAGTATATGGCAACGAATCAAGTGGGGAAACGTCCTGATTACCGGGCTCCTGCTGTGCTGCCTGGTATACGGTGGATGGAGGTTCACCCACCCGGCTAAGGTCGTAAAAAGCTACGACTACACCGTCCAGGCGGGGGATACGCTCTGGAACGTTTGCTCCGAAGCGAAGCTCCCCGAACAGGACGTTCGAGAGCTGGTATTCCAGACAATGTCCGATAACGGTCTTAAAAATGCGGGGAAGCTTGAGCCTGGGAGAATCATCACCATCAAACTTACCCGTAAAAATTAAAAGAGCCACTCGTATGGCAGTACGAAATGGCTCATTGCTAGAGATTGCAATTCTAATCTCAATTCTCATTGTAGCACACAGGAGATGTTTACATGTTTAAAAATTGTAAAAAAATCATGACGGTTGCCGAAATGGAAAACCGCCAAAACTGGCTCAATGTCAGGGCACAGGGCATAGGTGGCAGTGATGCCGGCGTTATCATGGGTTTCAATCCATATAAATCGGCATACCAACTCTGGATGGAAAAGACAGGGCAGGCAGAAGCACCCGATCTGTCAGGCAACCAGTTTATCTACTGGGGCCAGAAGAATGAAGCTAATATCGCTGATTGGTTCGCAGAAACCACGGGGAAAAGGGTGGAAAGGTGCGGTACCCTCCAGAGCGTTAAGAATCCGTTCATGCTTGCCAACGTTGACCGTGTGGTAGTCGGCGAAAATGCAGGGCTCGAAATCAAGACGGCAGGCGTCAGCCAGTACAAGAAATGGCAGGACGATGATGTTCCTGATTCCTACTATTGTCAGTGCCTGCACTACATGGCAGTCACTGGCGCAGATGCCTGGTACATCGCAGTCCTGCTGGGTGGGAACGAAGCCATCTGGAAGAAAATCGACCGAAACGAAGATGACATCAATGTTTTAGTAGAGGTGGAAAAGGATTTCTGGAACCATGTGCAGTTACGCACACCGCCCGCTCTTGACGGGTCAGAAAGCTGCGCTGCTGCCCTCCGCGAAAAATATCACGATAGCAAGGGTATAGAAATCCCGCTGGAAGATAAATACGACAAGCTGATTGATGAGATAAATCAGGACACGGAAACCATCAACAAGCTGAGGGAAAACATTCAATTTAGGAAAAATCAGCTTATGGAGGCCATGGGCACTGCAGAACGTGCGGTTACTGCCAACCACAAGATTACCTGGAAGGCCGGAAAGCCCAGGGAAACAGTGAGCCTTTCGAAAATCAAGAAAGGCAACGCCGATATCTACGAAATGCTTAAGTCAAAGAATCTTATTTCCATTGCAGAGGCTTCCCGTATTTTGCGGATCCGGTAAAAGTCATGCTGAACATTGAAATTGTCGTTCGCGAAGCCATGCGGTACGGAAATTTCATAGCTATGAATCAGCAAACAGTTATATCAGGAGGCACTGTCTTGAGTACAGGGCGGACGTCTCCAGCATTGTTGAAATTACATCAGGGGTTAACCAAGGAGGTCACAATTATGAACACTAAAGGTGGTTTAGCTAAACGGACAGCTCAGGTAGCAGCACAGCAGAAAGATACCAGTCTGAAAGGATTAATCCGCAGTATGGAGCCGGAAATCAAGAAGGCGCTCCCATCTGTGATTACTCCGGAAAGATTCACCAGAATGGTTTTCACCGCTCTTTCCAGCAATCCAACCCTTCAGGAATGCACCCCGCAGAGTTTTCTCGGTGCGATGATGCAGTCTGCGCAACTCGGGCTGGAGCCTAACACTCCAATCGGCCAGGCGTATCTGATTCCGTACAGAAATCATGGCCGTCAGGAATGCCAGTTCCAGCTTGGGTACAAAGGCTTGATTGATTTAGCCTATCGTTCCGGCGAGATTAAAGATATTCAGGCACATGAAGTATATGAGAACGACGTGTTTGAATACGAGTTCGGACTTGAACCGAAACTGAAGCACATTCCGGCTAAAACAAACCGCGGTGAAGTCATTCTTTATTATGCCGTTTTCCACATGGTCAATGGCGGGTATGGGTTCGAGGTGATGAGCAAGGAAGACATCATCAACCATGCCAAAAGAACAAGTCAGGCATACGGTTCCTCTTACTCTCCGTGGAGCAAGTACTTTGACGAAATGGCGAAAAAGACAGTCATCAAGAAGTGCCTGAAGTATGCGCCAATTAAGACGGACTTTGTCAGGGCCGTGGCGTCCGATGAAACGATTAAGTCCCACATTGCAGAGAATATGACAGATGAACCGGACGAGACCATCACCATCGATGCTGAGGCGTCAGAAGATACGGTCCCCGCAGGCGTTGACATGGAGACAGGAGAAATAAAGAAATGAAAGACAAGAAAATCCAGAAACTGGTAGATAAGCTGAGTGATGAGTACTCCGACGTGACACTGTTCCTGCATGACAGGGAAAACGGTGAAACTACCATGGCCGGGCATTGCACAACGCCGACTTTTCTCCTTGGAATCGCCATTCGGTGCATACTTCAGCAGGCCGAGATTGAGGAAATAGACACGTCAGTCATCCTCATGAGCGTTATCAGCAGTATGGCGGATAATGGGGACCTGGACATAGAAAAGTTTAAACAGATGTGCCCCTTCTTCCTTGATGCAGAGATTGCAGTCAAATAAAACTAAGAATTCAGGTAGCCGGGGCTGAATCGTTCAGCCCTTATGGCTATCTCTGGAGGTGATGAAATGGAAGGGTACATCCGGCTATGGAGGTCCCTCGCAGACAGTCCAGTCTGGACGTGCAGTACAGCCAACCAGAAAGTGGTATTAATAACCATCCTGCTTCATGTCAGATGGGATTCCATCCGGTGGGATGTACTGGGAAAAGAGTTCACTATAGGACCTGGGGAAATGTTCACATCCATCCGAAAACTGGCCGATATGGCAGGGGTAACACAGCAGATTGTAAGAACAGCACTTGAAAGGTTTGAAGTGACAGGTTTTTTAACACGCAAGGTAACACACCGGGGGATGCTCATTTCTGTAGTAAATTGGGGCAAATATCAAGGTAGCATGTCAAACGGTAACACAGTGGATAACACGCAGATAACACAGCGACAACACACCGATAACACAGTCAAGCGAAAAAATAACACACCAATAAGAAAGAAAGTACCACAAGAAAGTAAAGAAGGTAAGAAGGTAATACCCCCTATATCCCCCTTTGATGATTTCTGTGGGAACAATGAAGAGCTGAAAGAGGCATTGCAGGGATGGATGGAAATGAGGAAGAAACTGAAGAAACCTCTCACAGATAGAGCACTTAAGCTCAATCTTGGGAAGCTGCACCAGATGACAGGTGGATTTCAACCGACGATGGTGGAGGTAGTTAACCAGTCAACGATGAATGGGTGGTTATCCTTTTACCCGATAAAGAAGGATGACCGAAGCGCCGACCCCTTCGCTGGAGCTAAAGATTTCTATGATTCGATTATTCGAGGGAGGAAGATTGATGGATAAGAGGGCAATGGCTATTTCAGAGATCTATATGGCATGGCCTAAGTTCACTAAACAGCAGGCAGCACTCTATGACAGGAAGCTCAAGGATATACCCGATGAAATCCTTTTCAGGGCCATAGATGCGCTTATCAATGAAAGCGAGTTCCTGCCGACCATCGCAGAGATTCGAAAGCGAGCCAGAAGCCTGTACGCGCAGGCGGCAGGTATTACCGCTCCGGATGCGTCTAAAGGATGGGGCGACGTAGTAGTGGCCATCAGCCGGGTAGGGATGAACCGCTTCCCGAAGTTTGATGACCCTATCACCAGCGAAACCGTCAGGAGGATGGGGTGGAAGGAAATCTGCCTGGCTCCGGTAGATTCCACGTCTACGCTCCGAGCGCAGTTTCTCCGTATGTATGCACAGTGCGCAGAGCGTGCGCAGGAGAAGCGGAATAACAACACACTGCTGGCAGATGGCTCCATACAGGGTCTGATTGGTCAGCTGGGGGCGCATATGGCACTGGATAACCGGGAGAAGGCCATGCCAACCATAGCAGAACTCAAAAGGCTGGAAAATTGATTTCATTAAAATTTGCCATTTAAAAGCGTTTTAAGCTCATTGATGTAAAATTCCTCATCAAAGAGATTAAAACGCGTATAACTGGCAAAAAACATATCAAATTTTTGATTTTAGAACAGGAGGTAATCATGAATCAGGTAACTTGCAAAGGAAGGTTGGGGAGAGATCCACAGATAAGGACCACATCCAAGGGGACGGCAGTAGCGTCCTTCAGCATGGCATGTGACCGCATGTATAACGACAAGAAGCTGACGGACTGGATTAACGTAGTCGCCTGGGGGAAGCTGGCTGAGGCCATGGGGAACCTTGTACGCAAGGGGGATGAGGTGCTGGTACAGGGAAGGATGGGTACCCGTAAGTATACGGCGAAAGATGGCAGTGACCGTTACATCACTGAGGTGACCGCTGAATTTATCGGTAAGTCTATAGTCCCACCGGCGTCTGGCAGCGGGCTGAGTAACTTTGAACAGTTCGGGACCGCAGAACCGGAAACTGCATCAGAGCAGATACCATTTTAACCATAAGGAGGAACAAAGATGAAAAGAATCGGACTCGATAAGATGGTAGAAAACACGGCCGCAACCGCAGTAGTTAGCAAAGAACAGGCCAGAAAAGTAATCAAGGCTTACCTGGAAGAAATCAAGCTGGCATTGTGTAAGGGTGACGCCGTTGCTCTTAGGGAGTTTGGCACTTTTAAAACCGTACGCCGTCAGGAGAAAAAAGGGTATAATCCCGCCACTGGAGAATCAATCACTATCCCGGCTACTGACACGATAACATTCAAGGTTTCCAAAAAGTTCAAGGATATGCTGAATAGCTGAGGGCGGGGCTGATGAGCAAGTACAGGAGCCGAAGGTTTGGGAAAATCTATAAAGCAGTTGAAGACCCTTATACACATCTGGGAATCATTATGGTAAGAGATGAAAGTTACCCCGATGGATATGCCAGGTGCTATAGTATAGGCCCTTATGGGTCATTGGAAGTTGCAGAAAAGGTCCTGAGAGACCGGGCAGAGTACTGTGACTGGGAGGAGATACAAGATGATTGATTTTGCAAAGTTTATGGCTAAGAAGTTTAAAGAATTGGAATGGAAGTTCGCAACGAAAAATCAGCAGTACTCATGCACTGCTGACCCTCTGGCCAACTTTTCCGCCGGAGCAAGGCTTAAGTATGGCAGGTCAGGAGTGCCGGAGATGTACGAGACGCTCAAGGATTACTGCAGGAAGCACGTGGCCTATGTGGAAACACATGGGATTGATGGTAAGACACTGCAGGACAGCCTTGGGGATATAGCTGTATATGCCGTTATTGCTTTATACATGCGGGCCTGCTATGAGGATGAATGCAAGGTGTCGGGTAATGAAACTGACGTATAAAGGAAAGCTCCCATCGCTCAACGAGCTCATAAAGGCTGGTAGAACTAACAAGTATGTAGGGGCTAAGGTGAAGAAAGAGCTCACGCAGGATCTCGCCTGGATTTTCAAGGCACAGGCCAGAGGGAAGAAATACAACGAGAAGGTTATCATTTCTATACACTGCTATGAAGGGAACCTCCGGCGGGATGATGATAACGTTCTGTCTGGTGCCTGCAAGGTCATACTGGATGCCCTGCAGGTAGCAGGAATCATCAAAAACGACAGCCCAAGATATGTACATCTAAAGCCCGAGCGGTTCCAAAGCTCGAATAAGAGTTACTACACAGTGGTTGAGATAGAGGAGGCAGGAGAATGAGAAGAGTACGGAACAAACGGCTTAAGCGGGAGATATTGCGAGATATGAAGTACTTTAAGGCATTCCAACGGCTCAATCGTGAGTATAATCAGAAATTTTGGAACGTGCCGACAGGATGGCAAAGGAATACCAGAACGCGGATGTTTGTAAAGGCTTATGCCCTTCAGCTCAGGAGGAGAAAATGACAGCAGAAAATGAACAGTTTTTTATGAAGAAGATTAACGGAGTGCGTGAATACCTGGCGTTCGTAAAGCAGGCCTATCTGGATGAAGAAGGCAAAATAGAGCTCTTTGAGTATGGCAAGGCTATGGGATGCCTGGATGCCATGGAGCAAGTGCTTAAGGAGGAAATGGACGGTGATTGAGTACATTTTGGGCGCATTCAGCGGTGGATTTTTGGTATTCATGATGATGAGCATATTCACGGGCAGGCCAGCGGTGACACATGAAAAAGAAAAGGAGCTGGAAGAACCAAGTTATCATCCGGACATTTACCGGGATACTGACGACGATTGGGAGCTTTGACATGACAGTAAAGGATTTTTTGAAGGACGTATATAAGCAGGGGGTATACCTCCGGACGCTGAAGACGACAAAGGAAAAGCTTCTGGAGGATATAGCCTCACCCAAGGCCATGGCCTATGACGACGTTAAAGTTGACTCTTCCGCCCAGTCTGACCTGTCTGACAAGCTCCTGCAGATTTACGCAGAGCGTGACAGGCTGAGCGACAAGATCCTGAGGGCTATGGCAGATGTGCTGGAGCGGAAAAAGATAGCTATAGAGCTCATTAACCGGCTGACTTCCTATGAGGAGCGGGTAGTGCTTATGGAGCATTACCTTAACTGCAGGGAGTGGGAAGATATAGCCCAGACTATGAGCTACTCCGTGTCACGGGTCTATTTTTATCACGGTATGGGCTTGCAGGAACTCCGCATGCTGACAGGCGACGTCGTGGTTTTGGAGGAATCATGCGAGAACAAAAGACAGTAGTAAAAAATAATTTTACCTGTGCTAAAATGATATTGTGGGAATGACGGGAAGCGGAATCTCGTGATTGACCTCCTTAAACGTTTTGACGGGCACCGTACAAACCCG